>Ga0302347_1001069_pt1 | contig 35621 bp, 32 predicted proteins | sample PhyWR1_FD_202178 | JGI IMG/M metagenome (GOLD analysis project Ga0302347, IMG submission 202178) | Leaf surface microbial communities from wheat plants in UC Gill Tract Community Farm, Albany, California, United States - DLSL W.R1 (v2)... | ecosystem: Host-associated > Plants > Phyllosphere >... | reverse complement strand
GAAGATCAACCACCTATCTCAAATAACATACAAAAAAGGGCCCTCGAAGGGCCCTTTTGTACTCAAACCAAAATCACTTGGTCAGCCAGGACTCAACGGTATCTGAGCCGTGTTCTGCCTTCCACTCCTTCAGACCTTTGTGATTCCCACCTTTGGTTTCGATGACCTCGCCAGTGTACGGATTTTTGTAGACCTTCACCTGACGTGGTTTACGAGTGCCAGCTTTGGATTTCACTACTGGAGCGCTGCGGCCAACCTGAGGATCTAACAAGTTGATTACGTTAGAGAGGCTGTAACCGTATTCAGCAAGCAGAGCGCGTAGCTTCGTTTCGAACTCTATTTCCTTCTTGAGGCCAGCATCCCCTTTCAGGGCTTCGAGAGCCTCGAGTTGTTCAGCAAGGTGTTTTTCAAGTTGACGGAATTCAGCAAGTTTAGACATGTTTAGTCTCTACGTAGTTAGTATCCTAACAATACACCAAACTCTGGGATTAGCCGTAAATAATTTAGGTATCAGATTCATAAATAGCGATCACGAGACCCGCACTGATGAGTCTAGGTTCGCAACTTTAATTTATTCGTTTCCTGTCAAAAGCGAAGCATTGAGATCAACCTCTTTGAGGCCTGGATGTGTCTACGGAACCCTGCGCGATTAAGCATTCACGCCCAGGCTGAGGGTGACGTTAGGTGTCGGAAACGAGTTTGAGGGGGGGGAAATGATCGAGTTGATTCACGAGGCCGATACGTAGAGCTCGTTGCTTGCTGAGCAGGAGGCTGTGAAGGCTGCCAGAAAGAAGTACAAGTACGTAGACATGGTCTCGGTTAAATCGATGTAGACAACGCAACTGGGTCGATGAGCACTCTATCTCTAACGAGCCCCCTCCTCTTGGCTCTGCTCTCTATCTGCATCAACTCGGTGGTATTGTCGACGAACAGCCCGTCACTTGTGGGTAAGTCTGACAAACCACCATATTTTTATTTTTGGGCTCAAAGCCATGATCAATCATGCAGCGCTGCACTTCTGCAGTTCGCCCGATGCTGGCGACGTCCAGATTCGACCCGAGTGGTTTCGCATAGCCGCAGGAGTACATCACCGGCAGGGCTTCACTATCATTGGCTACCTGTACTGAGAAATGGAGTGATGCTCCCGCTTTACGCCATGAGACCTGCATACGTTCATCCCGGCCGGAATTGGGCTTGATTGGGTGAAATGCTTCATCTTCGACAAACGGTAGCGCTTCGAGCTGGGACAAGCTGAGCGGACGGCCCTGCCTTTCTTCTACACATGCGGGCATATTCTTCATTATTTCACAGTATTCAAAGCCGTCTTTGCGAATAAAACCAAGACGCTGCATACACTGGAATTGCAGCACTTGATCGTTTATTGGCAAATGCACCATCGAAGTGCCTACCGGGTCGCCACACTCTGTCATTGCGGCTTTGACACCCTCAACTGTGGTCGAAGCGCGTTTCCACCGAGTGAATTCAGCTGACGGCGGGCAGCCGGTGAGTAAAAGTACCGATGAGATCAGAACTGGGATGGTAATAATCTGAGATTTGCTGAGCATATTTTGTCCTTAATTTATGTCAGTCCATCCCAATGGTGTCCAAATCTTCGGGGGGCATAAACTGAGATCAATAATCCTGCCACATGACTCCTAGCAATGCTGAACCGCAATAGGAGTCTGCACCCTCTCCGGTAATCGCCTGCAAATCTGCGGCAAGCCTGTCTTGACAAGCAGGCTGTGATCACATATCACTTGATGAGGTTTTCTTGTCTACGCACGCCGTAGCCAAGAAAGAGCTCATGAACAAAAATAAGACAGGACGCAGTAGCTATGAACGTGATGAAGCGGCTGACACCCTATACCGGATTAAGGGTTTTGATTTCCGGGGGCGCAGCAGGCATTGGAGAATCGATCGCTGCTGCTTATCTCGAAATTGGGGCGAGAGTCCATGTGTGCGATGTAAGCGAGCAGGCGATCGCACAATTTCGTGAGCGCTATCCTGAAGCTTTGGCCACATTGGCTAACGTCTCTGACTCTGCTCAAATTAAGCGAGTCTTCGAGATACAACAGGAGTGGGTGGATGGGCTCGATGTACTTATCAACAATGCAGGCATAGCAGGGCCGACCGGCGGAATCGACAAAATTAGCGACGCCGAATGGGAACAGACAATAGACATCAATCTCAATGCGCAGTATCGCTTCGCTCATCATGCTGTCCCCCTCCTAACGAAGTCAGAACACGCACACATCATTCATATTTCATCCGTCGCGGGGCGCTTAGGTTATGCCTGGCGAACTCCATACGCCGCGACCAAGTGGGCCATCGTAGGTCTTATGAAGTCATTGGCAGCCGAGTTGGGAGAAAAAGACATTCGAGTCAACGCACTGCTGCCGGGCATCGTTGAGGGCCCTCGCCAGGATCGCGTCATCAGTGATCGCGCCAAACAGTTAGGGATCTCAGAGCCGGAGATGCTTGAACAAACATTGAAGAAAATCTCATTGCGCCGGATGACTCCACCCGAAGACGTGGCAGCAATGGCCTTATTTCTCTGCTCCCCTGCCGCTAGCAATGTGACAGGACAAGCGATCAGCATCGACGGCAATGTCGAGTATCTTTGATTAGTCAGACCTACACGTCTCGCCACCAACCTTGGTAGCGAGACGTTTGTTTTGTGCGTGCTAGAAAACTCGTTTCTCCCCAACTCCGTCACTTTCGATACCCGCACATCCGTGATCACAGATGTCTCATTTTCCTATGCCGGCTGATTGAACCTGCCTATAATTCTAGCCATGAACCTATCCACACTTGTAACGCCCATGATCCGCCAGACTCTCAGTGCGGACGTTTATGCCCAACTACGTGACCTGCTGATAAGCGGACGCGTTATGCCAGGGGAAAAACTCTCGCTCAGATCTATAGCGGACGCTCTAGGTGTTAGCGTCATGCCAGTGCGAGAAGCGGTTCACAGGTTGGTCGCTGAGCAAGCGCTTGAAATGGCGGCTAATCGATATATTCGCGTTCCTGTACTGACGGTCAGCCAGTTCCGGGAAATCACCAGTATCCGGTTGAATCTGGAGGGGCAAGCTGCGGCTCGTGCTGCGGAGCTTGTTGATTCGCATGCGCTGGCTGAGATAGAAAAGATACACGAGGCATTTTGCGCGGAGTTTGCAAAAGGCGCTCCCGATGAGTCACGGCTGATTACACTGAACAAAGAATTGCATTTCGCAATTTATAATCAGGCGGACATGCCCATCCTGCTCCAGATAGTTGAGTCCCTGTGGCTGAGAATAGGGCCTATCATCAACTATGACCTCCGATCTGGCACTGAGCGTGTGGTTCAGCGAGTGCAAGCCAGTCATCACGCAGCTATGGTTGATGCTTTAAAGAAAGGTGACCCCGTTGCCGCCTGTGAATCACTGCAAGATGACATCAAAAGTGCTGCCGAGTTTATCTTGAATACAGGGGCGCTGATCGTTGCCGATGCGCACAAGCCTGTCGAAGCTGATTAACCTTATCAACAAGGCTTAAAAAGAAGGCGCCCTGGTATCAGGACGCCTTTTTCTGCTCGCGTATTACATTTGAGCGCCTATCATCCAAGGCACTGTTTCTTCATTGCCAACGCCCAGCGCCTCGCTTTTAGATTTCTCTCCAGAAGCCACGCGTATGAGCATGTCGAAAATCTCTTTACCCTTCGATTCAAGGGTGGCATCGCCATCCATGACATCCCCGCAGTTGATGTCCATATCATCCTTCATGCGAGTGTACATTTTGGTATTCGTCGCAAGCTTGATCGAAGGAGCAGGTTTGGCGCCAAAGCACGAGCCGCGTCCGGTGGTGAACGCAACGAGGTTTGCGCCGCTGGCGATTTGGCCAGTGGCTCCCATAGGGTCATAGCCAGGCGCATCCATGAACACCAAGCCTCGGACTGTAATGGGTTCGGCGTAACGATAAACGCCCATGAGTGCTGAGGAACCACTTTTGGCAACTGCGCCCAGAGACTTTTCAAGAATGGTCGTCAGGCCGCCGGCCTTGTTACCAGGTGTGGGGTTGTTATCGATGCTGCCTTTTTCGCGGTCTGCGTAGCTTTCCCACCATTTGATAAGGTCGACGATACCCTGGCCGACCTCACGGGTTGCCGCGCGACGAGTCAGCAGGTGTTCAGCACCGTAGATCTCCGGCGTTTCGCTAAGGATGGCAGTTCCACCTTGCGCTACGAGCATATCGACAGCCACACCGAGGGCGGGGTTGGCCGTGATGCCCGAGTATCCGTCTGAACCGCCGCACTGGAGCGCCACGGTCAGGTGCCGCGCCGATACCGGCTCACGTCGGCACTTGTTGGCAACCGGCAGCATCGATTCCACGGCGGCAATGGCGGCATCCGCTGCGTTGCGGGTTCCGCCAACGTCTTGGATGACCACGGGAGCAATAAGCTTGCCGGTCTCGATGCCCTGGGCCATGAACAGCGCGCCCATCTGATTGGCTTCACAGCCAAGGCCGATGACGACCACGCCAGCGAAGTTGGCGTGCTTGATGAAACCGCCTAGCGTGCGCCGCAGTTGGTTCACCCCCTCGCCATTGTGCTCTATGCAGCAACCGAAACTGTGGGTGATCGGCACCACACCGTCCACGTTTGGGTAAGCATCCAGCACGCCGTTTCGCGAGAAGTGTTCAACCACCATTTTGGTAACAGTGGAGGAGCAGTTCACAGTGCTCACTACACCAATGTAGTTTCGAGTTGCTACTCGCCCGTCAGCGCGGACGAAACCTTGGAATGTCACAGGAGAGGCTGCAGGCGACGCGACTTTGGCATCCTCGCCGAACGCGTAGTCTCGCTCGAACGTCGCCATTTCAAGATTGTGCGTATGCACGTAATCGCCTGGCTCAATGGGTTTAGTAGCAAAGCCAATAATCTGGCCATAACGCAGAACAGGATCACCTGGGTTTACGTGTGCAAGGGCGAGCTTGTGAGCTGCGGGCACATCGGCGATCACCACGATATTACCGAACTCAGTAACCACGGTTCCTTGAGGTATCGAAGCGCGTGCGATTGCAACATTGTCGTCGGGATGTAGTTTAAGTGCCAGGGATGTACTCTTCATTTTGTCCTCGCATTATCAGTAATACACGGCGCAGCCTGGGGCAATACAATGTTGTCCCGCGTTTTTGTAGTAATCGTTTCTTGTGCCTGACGTAGTTTCAAACTCAGGAATGCCGCGAGCGTTAAAAGAGCCGCTACAATAATGAGTCCATTCTTCGTACTCCCAGTAGTTTGCTCAACGAAGCCCAGAAGTGAAGGGCCGAAGAAACCACCAGTAATACCAAAGGTATTCACTAACGCCAGACCCGCCGCCATACCTGCTCCCGCTAGCCTTGAACTAGCGAAGAGAAATATCACAGGCTGAACAACGAAAAACATTGATGCCGTAAGAGTAAATCCTATTAGTGCTACTAGCGGAGTGGTATAAGCCGCGAGGGTCAATCCAGCTGACATCAGGAGCAGCCCACCGAACATTATTTTGCGTGAAATTTTCGGAGTGGTTGCATATTTCGGAAGAAACGCTGCGCCGAGCGCTGCGGCTATCCATGGGATTGAGTTTAACAATCCTATTTGTAACGATGACAAGCCTCCATAGGTGCCGATGATGCCAGGCAGGAAGAAAATTACCGAATACACACTAACTTGGTGGAGGAAGTACACCGCGATAGCAAGCCAAATCTGAGGGATTTTAAGAACGCTCTTAAAAGAATGACCAACATTGCCGGAGGCGATCTCTTCTTCATGTTCTTTTTTCAGAACTTGCTCTACTTCAGTGGCTTGTTCCTTTGATAGCCAACTTGCCGTAGATGGGCCGTCCGGAAGCTTTCGCCAAATCACAATGGAGAATAGAACAGCTGGAATGCCCTCCAAGAAGAACAACCACTGCCAGCCGTGCCAACCCCAGATTCCATCCATCTCTAACAGCAGCCCGCCAACCGGCCCGCTGATGATATTCGCGAGACAGACCCCGATTAGAAAATAGCCACTGGCTCGTGCCCTTTGCTCACGACCAAACCAATAGGTTAAATAGAGCATTACACCTGGGAACAATCCTGCTTCAGCTGCGCCCAGTAGCGCGCGGGCAATGTAAAACGTAGTCTCATCGGTAATGAAGGCCATACCGGCAGACAACACCCCCCAGGTGATCATGATCCTTGTGATCCAGAGTCGGGCACCTACCCGGTGCATGATCAGGTTACTAGGTACCTCCATGAGTGCATAGGTAAGGAAGAAGAGCCCTGCACCAAAACCGTAGGCGGCAGCGGAAATACCCAAGTCTACTGCCATGTGTGTTTTGGCAAGTGAAATGTTAGTTCTGTCTAGAAAGCTTATAACGTAAGCAAAGATCAACATCGGCATTAGTTTGCGAAACATTAAAGCGTTCAGCGACTGTCCCTTTTGTGTTTTTGTATGGGTCGTAGCTAACATGGTTCATGTTCTCCTCACGAGGATAAATTGCTAAGGCGCGAGTGTTGTGCCGCGACCTTTAGTTATCAAAATATCCTCTAGATAGGCTTTACGGGAATGAATACCCGCGCTTAAAAATTGACGTTATCCCCACCTTTGAGCTTCAGAATTTCCCTCGCGTCAGCAGGTGTCGCCACTTCAAGTGAAAGCCCTTCGAGAATTTTGCGCATGCGCGAGACTTGATCTGCGTTGCTTTTTGCCAATTGGCCCGGCCCGTCCCAAAGCGAGTCTTCAAGACCCACCCGCACGTGTCCTCCAAGCGTGGCTGATTGAGCACCAATGCTCATCTGCTGCTTTCCTGCTGGAAGAACCGACCACTGATAGTCATCTCCGAAGAGCCGATCAGCTGTGCGACGCATATGCAGGACGTCCTCAGGGTGACCGCCGATCCCGCCCAAAATGCCGAAAACCGATTGGATCAAAAATGGGGGTTTGATGAGGCCGCGATCAATGAAATGTGCAGCGGTGTAGAGATGCCCAATGTCATAGCATTCGATTTCAAAACGGGTACCGTTCTCACTGCATGACTCGAGGATGTGGGCTATGTCGGTAAAAGTATTTTTGAAAATGCGGTCATGGCTGCCGGCGAGGTATGGTTCCTCCCAAGCGTGTTTGAACCCCTTAAACCGATTGAGCATTGGGTAAAGACCCATGTTCATCGTGCCCATGTTCAGTGAGGCCACTTCCGGTTTGAACTGATGTGCTGGACGAAGTCGATCTTCAAGCGACATTGTCGGTGCGCCACCTGTAGTCAGGTTGATCACCACATCGCTAGCCTCTTTGATAGCCGGCAGAAACTGCCTAAACAGTTCCGGATCCTGAGAGGGGCTGCCATCAATTGGATTACGAGCATGTAGGTGAACAATTGAGGCGCCAGCCTCAGCGGCACCAATCGCCGCTTCGGCAATTTGACCTGGTGTTACCGGCAGATAACGAGACATAGAAGGTGTATGAATTGCGCCGGTGACCGCGCAAGTGATGATGACTTTACGAGCCATGGTGATCTCCTGGTTACTTTTATTTTGGTGTTCAGGATGAATTGATTCCGTCAGGAATTTGGTGCCTGACGCTTGTGCGCAGCGAGAGCCATAAGGCGGCGGTCACGCCAAGCGGATCGCAACGCAATTCCTTCGAGTTCAAGTTTTTGGCGGCGCTCGTCATGTACTCGGGCGACTGCTGATTCCGACCAATCAAAAGCATTTTCGGAGTTGATCGTTTCGCGATTTTGCTGACCGTAGCGTTTGGCATAGTCAGATACGCCCGCAGGGGCGTTGAGATCGATGGTTTCGAAGGGGCCCATAAATGACCATCGGAGGGCGAGTCCATCTTTGAGTACTCGATCAATATCCTCAGAACTAGCAAAGCCTTCTTCATGCAATTTGAAGCATTCGTTGAGGACTGCTGCTTGGACTCGGTTCAACAAGAAGCCGTGGATCTCTCTGGATAGAACGACAGGGCTCTGCCCTGCTGCGGTGTAGATCTCATGCGCTCGAGTCATCACTTCAGATTCTGTCCACGGCGCAGGGCAAAGCTCCACAAGAGGAACTAAGTAAGGTGGGTTGGTAGGGTGTGCAACTACGCAGCGCCCCCGACCTGGTAGATCTTTAGTGAACTCGGAGGCCGGTAACCATGAAGTTGAACTGGCAAGAATCGCGTCCTTGGGCGCCAACGCATCCATTCGACTGAAGATGTCGATTTTCGCCTCCACCGTTTCCCGAACGTTTTCCTGTACGAGCACCACGTCACGTAGCGCATCAGCCAAATCGGGAACGCAAGTAATGCGTGCCAGCACGGTGAGGGGGGCGTCATTAAGAAGATCGAATTCTGCGAGTTCATTAAGTCTCGCTTCGATGTAGACATGGCTGTTCTGCATTGTCTGCAGATCCATGTCATGTAAACGCACCGGATGTCCCGCCCGAGCAAAAACAATCGCCCAAGCTCTCCCAATCAAGCCCGCGCCAATGATTGCAATGGGGCCGCGCTCGGTCGCAGATGAAGCTGTACTTCGCATGATGTTCTCCAAATTTTGTATTTATGTTTAGGAGTAATCGTTTGAGCTGTTGGTGATCAAAACTGACGCACAGATCTTCGCTCTGAGACAGATGCTATCCAGTGTGATCACAGATCACAAGAGAATAATTCTGATTGTCTGACGATCGGCTATGCAAGGGATTCGAGGGTCGCGATTGCACCTGCAAAGGCCTGAGCCTCAGTGGGTTGGCGCGATTCGGGTTTCTTGTGCGGGAATAGAAAAGGCTTTTTCGGGATTGAGCCTTCGCGTTAAATAAACGCAGAAAAGCCCGCCTGCCGAGCGGGCTCCTCAATCACATCTTTCAGCCTGCGTGGCCGTGACCCGATTCACGAAGGAACGCGCGTACCGTGTCACAGAACTCCAATGGGTTTTCAGTCATTGGATAGTGACCAGTACCTGCGAGCACGGCGATCTTACTGCCGGGAATGCGAGATGCTGTCTCCTCAACCTTCTCTTGGTGCACCAACCAATCCGCGTCACCGCGCAGAAGCAAAACAGGCGATTTGATCTTTCCAACTTGTTGCCGCTGATCAAAGTTCGCATAGCCTGTGAGGTCACCTCTCATCACCTGTGGCGTGGTGCGCGAGATCTGCCACACCACCTCCCTCGCACGATCTGGTGGAGTGCGATTGCCCGTCATCGAGCGAGACCAGGCACCGATGATCTCTGGCCCATTCATCAGCAACATATCGAGGAAAAACTCGGAAACCGTTGGGGTAAAATCTGCCCCTTCAGCTGAAATGATCGCGCTGTACGCATCGGGCTGACGTGCCCCCAATTCCAACACTAGATTGCCACCCATCGAGCATCCCATGATGGCGGGCTTCTCAAGTCCCAAGGCCTCCATAAGATGCTCATTGAACTCCGCATGGCGAGTGAGGCTGTGGAATGGGCCTGATTCGGGTAGCTCTGATTTGCTGTGCCCAGGGGCGTCAATTGCAATGACGCGGAACTCATCTGACAGACCGTCCAGTACGTGCCTGTACATCAGAGAATCTTGTGATGCTGCGTGGAAGCAAACGAGTGGACGCCCCTCCCCTGATTCTTCGTAGTACACGCGAATTCCATCAACGGTAATGTACCGTCCTACCGTCTCTTTACCCGACGGCTTAGGCCCGGGAGAGTACGAGACTCGTGGGTTATTATTGGTTTTCCCTACACGCTTCATTGCGTCGAACGCGCGGGCCATCACATCTACGTACTGCCATGCAGCGACCACGTTTCCCTCAAGCTCAAGTTTTCCCAATCCAGGGGACAACGCTTCAAACCAATCGATCTTTCCGTCAAGAACGCGCTGCCACTCATCATCAGAACCAGACACGATGATGTCAGCGCCCAACGGGCTTCCTTCCGGGTAAACAGCAACGACTTTACCGGCGAGAACCGCAAGCGTTGAGAAACCAGTGCTGTGCTTGAATTGAATGCGCCCATCGAAATAGCGAGCAGCGGCAGTCCAATCAGTATCACTGTTTAACTCGTCGGCGAATTGGCTCAACCATTTGGCATCATTAATAAGGGTCATGGCTTTCTCCTAGCTTTAGCTATCCCCTAGGGGATTTTCTTGTAAGTGCAGGTGCAATCGGCTCGTTACAAATCCATGTTGCAAGAGGATTTCGATACCAGGGCCTTGTCGTACTTAAGGAACCAGCCGGTAGTTTCACGGGTGAAGAAAATGGTGATGATGGCCGCCAGTACCATGAGGGCGGAGATAAAGTAGAGCGCGTAGTTGTAGCCCGCAGCCTGCTCAAAGCCACCACCTGCGCCGATGAACATCCCGATCACGAATGGCCCAAAGCCACCGGCGTAAATACCGACGTTGACGATTGAGCCCGCCAGGCCAGTCGTGCCTTGCTTCGCAGAGTCAAACGCAATGGCATACAGCAACGTGTAGGGCGCGTTCATCGCGAACCCAGCAAACAACTGAATCGCGATAAGCCAAGTCAGGCTGACGGATGAGTATTTGAAGAGGTACATGCCCACCGCAAGCCACGCGAAAACAAGCACTAGGCAAAGTTTTCGGCCTGCACGGTCTGAAATCCATCCCCAAACGATCTGGCCGATACCACCGGTGATCGTGAAAAGCACCGAGTAAGCAGCCGCCTCTGCGAAGTTGTAATGGGCAACAAAAGCAAGGTACTGAGGCAACCAGAAGCTAATGCCGAAGTACCCAACGATTGCGAACATCGAGATTAGAGCGATAGCGGAGATGTTCGGATTTTTCATTGCAGACTTAAACGCGCCTTTGGGCACATCAACCACACCCTGCACCGCTTCCATTGATGGAGGCGTCTCACCGACGGCTTGAGCGTGTTCAACAAAGGACTCGTAACGCTTCTTTGTACTGAACCACCAGTAGACCGAAAAGATGATGATCATCGGTACAGGGAACAGCAGGAATGCCAAGCGCCAATTTTCCGGGCCGTAAGCGTGGAGTAGAGCACTGATCGCCAAGCCACCGATCAATGTGCCCCAAGGGTATCCGGTGTGATGAAGTCCTAGGGCGAAACCACGACGCTCCTTCGACCACCACTCGGACAAGGAGGTGACTTCGATGGCTTCGCCAGCACCGCCAAATGCGTGAGACATCACTTGCAGCGCGACAAGCACTCCAAGCGAGCCGGTCAAGAAATTGAGACCAGTCAGAAAGGTGAATAGCGTGTAAGCAATCACTATCGGCAGGTGGCGATATTTTCGCATCCATCCCTGACCGCCTTTATCCGCCCAAATCATGCAAGGCACGGCTATCAAAGATGTAGCGATCGTGATGAACGCGGCAAGCAGTCCAGTCAGCTCAGCGCTTGTCTTGAACTCGCTGGTGATGGAGGGCAATACCATGAAGAACATCTGGCGGGAGTTGGCATCCATGGCATACACGAGCCACAAAAGAGCCATCGCGCCCCACGAGGCTGCACCTGCTCCTTTTGGCACACGATTGAGCGCAGGTAATGCTTCGATTTTGTCTTGAGCAAATCCCATTGGGACATCTCCGGGTATTTATTTTTATTCTCCGGTTGAGGATCGGTGTTTTGCACACATACGCCTCAACATCCGAGATGATTCAGCACTTGTCGTACTGTTCACCATGGACGGAGGTTATGGCTCAATTTAGGGACTGAATATAGCTAGCAAAGCACACCTGCTGTGAACGGCAGGAACAGGTCAGTGGCACAGAAACAAGGGATTACCAGTTGCAGCACCATCTGGAAAACTGAATGCACAGCCGAGACCGTCCTGTTGATGATATGGAAAGTACGAGGTGCAACACAGAAGCCCTTGAGTATGTAGTCGACGAAGTAAATGCATTAGGGAAAAGGCACCTACGTCCCACATAGCTCCGTTTGACGGCACAACCAAAAACCACCATATTAATGCTCGGTTTAGCTCGATCATGATCGTTTTAGCAGGATTTTAAGCATGACCTCGACACTTGAAACGTTTCCTGGAGAACGCCAGCAACTTATTCAAGACCGCCTGGGAAGGTATGGGCGTGTGATTGCAACCGATCTGGCGAGTGAGTTCGGTGTATCCGAGCACTCTATACGACGCGATCTAAGTGCCTTAGCGGCTGCTGGGCTTTGTAAGCGCGTCTACGGCGGGGCAATCCTGATGCGTGAATCGGAGGATCCTATGGACATCCGGGTACTTCAGGACTCGTCGCGCAAGAATAGACTTGGTAAGACCGCCGCCTCATTTTTGACCTCAGGACAACATGTGTTCATTGATGCGGGCTCAACAAATATGGCGATCGCCAGTGCGATTGATCCACAGTTGCAACTGACCGTTACCACCAACTCGCCATTAATTGCAGTGCAATTGATGAGACTGCCATGTGCCGAGGTCATTCTGTTGGGGGGCCGTCTGAATCCGATGACGGGAGGTGTGACGGGGTTAAGATCAGTCCAGCAATTACAGCATTTTAACTTTGACTGTTGCTTTATCGGAGCCTGCGCTATCGACCCTGACAATGGCGTGACGGCATTCGAATTGGAGGACGCCGACTTCAAACGCGCGGTCATCGCGGCGAGCGGCCAGCTGGTTATCGCTGCAACCAATGAGAAGCTCTCTAGCGTCGCGCATTATCAAGTGGCGGAGTGTGGTCAGGTCGCAGCCCTAGTGGTTGAACATGATGCTCCACGAGAAAGGCTGGAGCCTTTCTTTACACAGATTTCCAATGTCGTCATGGCACGCTGAAATTGCCAGCTACCAGCACAATGAAGCGTCGGTGCCGAACTGACTGTAAAAGCTTAAAGGCTCAAGGCCTTACCACCTTCCATGGATGCTTAATCCATTTTTCCTGAAAAAACTCGATGAAAACTCGGATGCGAGGACTCAGATGCTTACGGTCTGAATAAAGGAGGTAAATAGGCTCCAAGATCTCTGCTTTATACTCGTCAAGCAGAAGCACCAGCGAACCATCTTGAATGTCTTTTCCAATGTGGAAATCTGCAAGGCGGACTATACCCGCGCCTGATTTGGCCATGTCCCTCAGCAGTTCGCCTTGGGTAAACGATCCTCGGGGCTTCACAGGGGTCGTCACACCCAGACCGTCCTGGATAAAGGCCCATTTGTTCCAAGGGCTGGCAAAACTGAAGTTAAAGCATCGATGATTCATCAGGTCTTGTGGCTGCTGCGGTGTTCCATACCTTTCCAGGTAGTCAGGTGACGCACACAGCAACCATTCACATTCGCCTATCTTCTTCGCGACTCTGGAAGAGCTCGGAAGAATCCCGCTATGGATGGCTATGTCCAATCCTTGTTCGAACTGGTCAACGAACTGAGCGCCTAACTGAATCTCGACATCAAGACCGGGATAGCTGTCGAGGAATTCCGGCAACCAAGGCACGATCTGCTGCTTCGCAAAAGAGGTCATCGTGTGGATGCGAAGCGTGCCACTGACCCTTGAAGGAAGCCCTTCTGCCAGAGAGTCAGCCTCACTCATCGCCTCAACCACAGCTTTCGCACTGCGCAGATAAGCAGCCCCCTCCTCCGTCAGAGTGAGGACTCGGGAACCCCTCTGGAAAAGTCGAACCCGAAGCCGATCCTCTAGCCGCGCTATCAATTTACTGATGGCCGACGGAGTCATCTCATGCGCCCTGGCGGCAGCAGAAAAACTTCCGCACTCTGTTGACCAGATGAAGGCTAGCATTTGAGAGTATTGATCCATTTCGGTACGCTCCTTACGCGACTGAATCTACCTGTTACCTGTTTATCTATACAAAAAAACGCGCCGTAGCGCGTTTTTTTTAACCAAAATCAGCGAATGAACTGCTCGATATAATCGTCCGGCAAGCCCAAATTTTTATAATGGCTGCGGGCAGCTTCCAGCTTGGTGAAAACGTCTTCATAGCCAACCGCGACACCCTGCGGGTCGACGTAAGTGTAGCCACCCTGAACGTGGAACCAAGTAATCATTTCTTCGACATCTTCAGGGACGAACAGAGTGTGGGTCTCCCCTGGCGGCTCGAATGCAAAGGAGCCTTCATCAGCAACCCAATCGTGTTCGAGGTAGTACCAACGCCCCTTCAACACGATCGCATGCACTGCACCTGAGTGGCGGTGACGTGACAAAACCCCGCTCTGCCGCACTCGGAGCAAGTTGATGTAGTACCCACCGCTAACGCTCAGCAGCAGTGGTTTGAAAGATACTGACTTAGTGACAGGCACCCAGAGATTATCGTCTTCGAGCCAAGTGGTCATAACGCCTGGATGCACCATGTCTGGAGACATGAAAGGCACCTGCGGCAAAGCATAAGGAATGGCAAGTTCATCAGGTTTAACGGGCGTATTCATTATAATTTCTCTCAACGTGTGACTGGCGAGCGAGCCAGGATTTCAATCGCTGAGTGAGAGTAGGTGATGCTCTCGCACAGGAGAATACTCAGAAATTCACACCATCTGTGACCACCCGTCACAGCACGTAAGGCTCATCCCGTTGAAGGCCGTGACTCATAGATGCCTACTGCGAACGAGTTCAAACGATTGACCCAGCAGATTATTCATTGAGTGGATAGCGGTCACCAGTAGATCGCGCCCCATCAGAGGGGACACATTTTCCCCAATACCTTCTCTACCATGCAGACCTGTTCATCTGAAAGTCTCTTACACAGTAGTAATCGGCTTGAAATAATGAGGTTTAGCAATGACTTCTCTTAGCCCTTCCCTTGAGCTCAGTCCCGAGCTTGCAGTTCACCCAGCCTATTCACGAGTGTTCCAACCCGAAGGCCTCACCTTTGGATACATCATGCCCTTGGAAGGCTACCCAAACTCACCGTTCCCTACCTTGCAGGATCATCAACGTCTTGCTCGAATCGCGGATGAGGCTGGTTTTGCAAGTTTATGGATGAGGGACGTGCCCTTCTACGATCCAAGCTTTGGTGACACAGGGCAGATGATCGACCCCTTCGTCTACCTTGGATATTTGGCAGCCGTAACTAAAAAAATTGCTCTGGGAACGACAGGAATCGTTCTTCCACTGCGCGAGCCGTTGATCGTTGCTAAACAATCTGTGTCGGTTGACCAGCTCACCGGTGGACGATTCTTGTTAGGGCTCTCCAGCGGAGATCGCCCGATTGAATATCCAGCATTCGGGATTGATTTCGAAGCGAGAGAAGAACGATACCGAGAAGGCTTCGAGCTGATTAAGACAGTCACTGAAAACAGCTTCCCAAGCGTCTCTACCAGACTTTTCGGCCAGTTGGAAGGCTTGCTAGACATGGTACCCAAGCCAGTTGGCCCTCGTCTCCCCATGATTGTCGTGGGCCGGGCCCGTCAGACGCTTGAGTGGATAGCCAATAACGCCGATGCTTGGATTTGGCATCTGAGCGACTTCAATCGTTTGCCCGGCCTCATCCGCGAATTCCGTTCTGCCAGTCAGACCGGCAATGCAAAACCATACGGTTACGCGACGTTTTTCGATCTGGCGAAGGATCCGAGCACACCTATGGAGCGCGGCTACAACGGAATAAGGATCGGGCGTAATGCTCTCGTGGAGCTCTGGAAACGGCAACAGGATGAAGGTGTTTCACACGTCGCACTGAATATCAAACCTCTGCAGCGACCAGCCGCTGATGTCCTGGAGGAGATGGCTGAGTATGTCCTGCCACACTTTCCCATAGGCCAACCTGCCTCGCAGGTGACCCAGTGACAAGCTCAAGTGATCGCACCGACATCAAGGGCGTTATAGCCACCCTTCTGAAAGCCTGGGAGAGCGGTAATTGGGAATCTGCTGGGGATATATTCACTGAAAATTGCCAGTTGGTAACAAGCCACATGTCCGGTCATGAGGGTGGACGCAAGATTGTCAGAGCTTTCCAGCAAGACCGAGTCAAGGCTGATGGCTTTTCAGTGAGGGCAACCAATCACTATGTGGGTGGTGGAGAAACCGACGCCAATTTCAGTTTCTACGCCTATGGCCATATCAGCAAAGCCACAAAGTCGGCCACGCTCGGATTTGGTATGACTGTCACAGGCTCTATGAAAAAGACATCAGGCACCTGGCGCCTCGACAGCGTGCTGATTGCCTTGAATTGGGTAACCGGGGACTACTCGCTTGCAATTCACTGGCAGCTTCCACCAGGTGACGACGGATGGAGGATTGGCGACCCAGCACCGACCATCGTTAGCGAGCTGAATTCGCCATGGCTTGCTTTCCCTAACTCAACGGCTTCGGTGACCAGTGCGGAGTGCATTGCTGAAACCTACGCTCGTTACTCATGGGCACTGGATCAGGCTGACATGCAGCAGCTTGCTCATTGCTTTACCAACGACGCCGCTGGTGATTTCCAACCGATGGGCCTTATTGAAGGGCGCCACGCGATCATCGGCTCCTTCAAAGAGTTTCGCAGGCCCTGGCCGTGGATGCAGCATTTCGCGGATGTGCTGGAGATCAAGTCCGACGAGGAAAAGGGTGTAGCGGAAATGATTGTCGGCAGAGTCATTCCTGGAAACTCACACACGCAAAATGGCACGCCTCTCTATGGCGCGCATTACCAGATGCGGCTTCGTCGCAAGCATGAGGGATTCTGGCAACTGACCTGGAGCGAGTACCGCCCAGGTTGGTTCAATGCCAATGAAGCGCCAAGAGTTTAGTCCCTTCCTAAAAACGCTCTAAGGTCGTGGCGCCGTACTATTTCGGACGACGAGTTCGATTTGTATGCGCTCGCGGCGTGCAAGTGGGCGCCCCTCGATCAGCGCAACGATATTGTTGGCGCTGCTGATACCAATTTTTGAAGTCGGCACCCTGACGGTCGTCAGGGCTGGCACGTAGGCAGCCGCGAACTCGATATCATCGAATCCGCTGACTGATAGTTCTTTAGGGACGTCGATCCCATTGGAACGCGCTTCCGCCAACGCTCCAATACAGGTGAGGTCAGTGCTGCAAACAATGGCTGTAGGCTTGGGGTTAAGCTCCATAGCAATCCGCAGCCCGGCGCGCCCTCCCTCAATCGTGAATGGCTGTTCAATAATCCGCTCACTTGAAAGCTCAATCCCTGACTCGAGTAGCTGAGCGGTGATTCCTTTCAGACGGTATTTTGCCCGTTCGTTGTGAGAAACAACTCCACTGATCATGGCGATACTTTGATGACCAAGGCTAAGCAAGTGCTTGGCTATCAATCGACCACCCTCCTCGTTGCTGAACCCCACGCAGTGATGGTCGTGAGCACCATCTAGCGACCACATGAGAATGAATGGGCATTGGGCGGCAGTTAGTGCTTCATAAATTTCAGGACTGTGTTCAGTACCCACCAACAGCAGGCCTTCGACGCCCCGCTCAATCATGTTCCTTACGTTTACCAGTTCTTGCGCCTGGTCGTACTCATGGGAAGAAATGATCAGGTGATACCCAAGCTCCGTTAGTCTTAACTGGAGAGCCTGGACAGCTTCAGCGAACGCAGGGTTGTTAAAAGTAGGAAAAACGGCTCCGATGCTGTGCGTGCGCCTAGATGCCAATGCACGCGCGGCCCCGTCTCGCACGTACCCGAGCTCTTGAACAGCTGCTTGTACTTTGGCCAGCGTTGCAGGTTTCACTAAGTGCGGGACAGCCAATGCTCTTGAAGCACTCCCCATCGAGACGCCCGCCAATTCAGCCACATCCTTGAGCTTCGGTTTCTCGATTTTTTTCATTGGAGATTCAGCATCCTAAATCGTAGCGCGGAGACAGGACGATCAGAAGAACGCCCTCGATTTGCGCAGAGGATGATAAGCCAACAGCCTGCCGTTCGGGAGCCGTTAATTGGAGAGTAAGACCTGAGAGCAGCGTTTTTGCTGCCCTCAGGCAAAGATACTTATTTAATGACGATCGGATTCACAGGAGCGCCGGTTCCGCCAACGACTTTTAGAGGGGCTGCGGTGTACAGGAACGTCCACTGACCGTCCTCAGCGCAGTCCTCAGCGAGAGGATCAAGCTGAGCGATCTCAGTGAGAGTGATGCCCAAGTTCCTCATGAGTGCGTTGTGCAACGGCAACGCAACCCCTGACACGGGATCGACGGTGACTTCGTTAGCGATGGTGTCGGTGACAATGTTCGGAATTTCCATCTCCTGAAACCACTTCACCAGCTCAGGGCTGTAGGTAAGGCCTGGCTCGATAAAGTCTTTGTAGAACTCTTCCGGGTCGCGTTTATAAAACGAGCCAATCCATCCAGTGCGGATGATGAGAATGTCGCGCTTGTTGATAGAGACGCCTTGAGCTCGAGCCGCAGCCATAAAGATCCTCATGGTTGAAAGTTTCACCTGCATCCAACACGTCTTTACCACGGTGGCGCGCTATGTCGATCAGAATGCCTCGGCCAACGATGCCTTTTTCACCCAATGGAGCAACGCTCGCCTTGGCCAGGGAACCGATAGTGGTATCGGCGCTGTAGCCATTCCAAATCTGATCGTCATACCAGACATGCCCAAGGGCGTCGTATTGAGTTGACCCTTGAAAATGAAAAAACATAACGTCGTCGGCGAACTCATAAGAGCCCGGAAAATGTGGGCCTTTGCCACAATTGTAGTGACCACGATCCATGATATTCATGCGTTTTGACTGAGAGCGGCCAGGCCAGACCGGGTCACCAGCAGGATCTGCCATCCGCACCTGCAAAGTAAATGTCTTGCCTTGCTTGACCTCTTTGACCCCTTGGAGCACTTCGATACCTGTAAGGTAGTTGAGTGAGCCTACCTCATCATCCGGGCCCCACTTACCCCAGTTCTTAGGGGAGTCTTTGAGCAAGTCATGAATGTGCGGAACGGTCTTGTCTGTCATTTTCTAAGCCTCTTTTATTCTTGGATTAGCTGTGCTGCATTTAGCGGTTAGTTGAAACGTTCAAATCGTTGTCCAAGCTCGTCAGCACGAGCGAGTCCTCGGATGAGTCGTTCTGCCGTAAGGGCTGGCGCCATATTTTTAGCGTACACCGCACCCAGTGTTGCCTGGACGACAATGTCCAGTTCCTCAGAGGTAAACGGAGACATCTGGCCAAGGCCGTAGAGGGTAACGGGAAGATTCACATCACTCAGAAGCTGAGCGACCTCTAGGATCTCTGAGTCTGGGCGCTCTTCGACGGACATCTGCACCAGAGTTCCGAATGCGACAAGCTCACCATGCAGCATGGAAGTAATCGCAGGAATTGCCGTAAGACCTCGCACAAGCGCATGGGCTAGCGACAAGCCGCCACTCTCGAACCCAACGCCACTGATAAGGACGGTTCCTTCAACAACCCGCTCGACATCATCATTAACTTCTTGCCGGCATACTGCTTGGTAAGCGCTGTAGCCGTAGGTCATGAGTGTCGTAAACACTGCTTCGGTTAGCAGCAGCGCTGTGTTCAACGCAGGAGTACCAAAAGAGTTATTGCCTCCGGCAGACTGACATTGTTGCGCCTCAAATTTTTTACTTATGGCGTCCCCGATACCGGCGGCGAAAAACCTTGCAGGCGCACGGACGATGACTTCGGTATCAACGACCACTGCAGAAGGGTTCATATTCAGGTACTCGACACCGACGACCTTGTGCATTTCGTCGTAGAGCACAATCAATCGACTTGTTGGGGCATCGCTCGATGCAATCGTCGGGCATACGACGATCGGAACGTTGAGCTGGGCGGCCATCCCTTTAGCCGTGTCAATTGTCTTGCCCCCACCCAAAGCGATGATTGTGTCTGGCTCGTAATCCGCTGATCGCTCACAGAGCGAGGAAATTGCCGCTCGGGTGCATTCACCAGGAAAAACGATACTGCTCGCTTCAATGCCATGCTCGGATAATGCATTCCCGACTTCAGGCCACAGATGCCTCGAGACGAACTCGTCGCATAACACCAAAGGACGCGATTGCCCCATATCTGAAAGGATTCTGCCAAGCTGCTTTAGTGCACCTGGCCCTTGTTCGTATCGACCAGGAAAACCCATTGTTCGTACCATGCCATCACCCGCTGCTGAATAACCTTGAGATATATCGTTACGTTGAATACGAACCCGGCTGGATCAGCGCATCAACCAGCCACCTGCCACATCCACGACTTGGCCCGTGATGAAGTCGCTGTCGTTTGAAGTCAAAAAACATGCTGCTTTGGCTACCTCAAGTGGCGTTCCAAGACGGCCCAACGGAGTCTCATCAACGACTGCCTGGTTCGCTTGCGCAGAAACGGTTTTTAGAAGCGGCGTTTCGATGCGTCCCGGGGCCAGCGCGTTTGCTGTAATCCCATAAGGCCCGAGCTCACCTGCCAGATGACGGGTAAAACCGATAATTGCGGCTTTCGTGGCGCTGTAATGCGCCGCCACGATAGGGAGAAATGCGCTGCCAGCAACGGAAGACATGTTCACGATTCTCCCAAAGCGACGCTCGACCATCGCTGGTGCGAGAGCTCTGACCAAGTTGAACGGGCCTGTCAGGTTGATGCCAACGACGCGATCCCATTCCTGAGGATCCATTTCCCAAATCGGCGCTGGTGCGCCATCGTGTTTGGGTGAAATACCTGCATTGTTAATCAAGGTGTCGATCGGGCCGAGCTGCTTACTAAGCTCAAGACAGGCTCGACTACATTGAGCGAAATCTGATACGTCAGCTTTAGCCCAAGCCACTAAATGTCCGGCATCACTAAGTTGCCGGGAAAGCTCGGAAACTGACTGTTCGTCGAAATCTACCAAGGCAACTCGCGCACCCTCCTCGCAGTAAAGCCGGGCAATCGAGGCACCGATGCCCCCTCCTGCCCCAGTAATGAGAACTGTGCGTCCTGAATGTCGAAGATTCGTCATGCCAAATTCCCCGCGCTGAAAAAACAGAAACAAGACGCGGTGATGCTCACACACGTCCGACGCCGCAGTGGCTGACCGAAAATTTCGGGCTCATGTAAGCGGGTGGTGTTAGGAGACTTGCGTGGCGAAGCCAGTGTCCCCGTACAGGAACGGTCGGTGACTTTAGATAAGAGAGTGGCGAGGGCTGCCCGCGTGCTTGACCGAGCGCAGGCTAATGATGCAGTGACCATCATGATCTCCAGACTTGCCTATGAAAACGGCAAATATGAATCGATTCATAATCATATCCTGCGACAATAAGCCAACAAGATCTATGATCTATTCACGATTATTTTTTTGTATTTATTCTCAAAAGAGATATTTATGAAGCGCTTCATTTTTATTCGGATATTTGATCACTGTCAAGCGTCTGCGCGGTCACCGCTCCAGCAAGGAGCGCCAATAGCTCCCACGAAACGCAGATATGAGCATCTACGCCAATCATATTGAGGATGTGAAAAACACCGGCGCACTAAGCCTCTGAGCCACTGGCCCCTTTGGCAAATGCACGGAATTCGGGTGGAATGCCCACGCCTGGAAGTCGATGTTCAATGAATACGCGATGCATATGCTAGGCATCGACTAGCCGGGCAGGCCTCCCTTACGGGTCAGGCAGAGTGAATGCCCTGCGCAGAACGCTGCTCCCATGGCGGGCATGGTGACCAGGCCTCCACGAGCTTATCGATGAAGAGTCGAATTTTTGGAGAGAGGTGACGCTTGCTAGGGTAAATCACCCGAATAGGCTCTGCGGCCTCTGCATACCCTGCGAGCAATTGAACGAGTTTGCCGCTCCTCAAATCGTCATTTACCACATAGGAAGGAAGAGTCGCGATGCCTAGGCCAGCGACAGCTGACTGGTGCAATGACTCAGCACTGTCCATCTGTAGCCTTCCACCATGAGTAACGGGCACGGAGCTACCATTCACGCGAAAATTCCAAGGAAGCAATCTCCCACCGCTCACGAAATGCAGGCACTGGTGCTTGGATAAATCCTCAGGCGTTTTAGGCTCGTCATGCTCAGCCAGATACTTGGGTGAAGCGCAGCTAATCATTTGTTGATAGGCCACTGTGCGCGTGAGCAACCGAGAGTCTTCCTTGGGTGGCCCGATGCGCATGGCCAAATCAAATCCCTCATCGATCAGATCGACCAGCCTGTCGGAAAATGTGATATCGACGCTCAAGGAGGGCCAATCCTTAAGACAGCACTCAATGTACTGAAGGACATGAAGTCTGCCTAATGCTACCGGCAGGCTAATCCGCAGTCGTCCACTGGGTGTCGAACGACGAAACGCAAGGGCATCCTCCACGTCGTCAAGATCCTGCAGAATGCCCACACAGCGCTCATAAAGAACCTGGCCGTCATCCGTCATGCTCAAGCTACGCGTAGTGCGATTCAGTAAACGTACCTGTAAACGAGCCTCGAGCCTGACTATCGACTTCCCCACCGCAGAGCGCGTAAGGCCAAGTTGCTTGGCCGCCGCAGTGAAGCTTCCAGCGTTTACCGAGCTTACAAACGCTGCGATATCGTTCAGGTTATGGAGTTCCATGGGGCCTCAGGGGTCTCAACGTTCGGGCGGCTTAGCACCTGTTATGGGGAACCCTATTCCCCAATACTAAGCATAGTATCTCAATTAGCCAATCCACTCCCAACGATCAATTGAGGTCATTATGAACACTAAAGTCCAAGCAGCCGTCCAAACCTGGGCCAACAGCCTTAGCGATCTGGTACCCGTTCTGAAGGGAATCGATACCACCACAAAAATGAGCGACATCCGCGACACTTACGCAAAAATGCTCGCGCAAAATCCAGCGCCAGCTGGCGTTAAATTCGAAGCAGTCGACATGGGTGGCGTACCCGGCACACTGGTTACTCCGGACGAGATCAAAACTGACGCAGTAGTGATGTACATCCACGGCGGCGCTTACATTGTAGGTCGTCCAGACGGCTACCACGGCATCGGCGGCAATTACGCGAAAATGCTCGGTGCTCGTGTGTACATGCCGGACTATCGCCTTGCTCCTGAGCACAAGTTCCCAGCCTCTATTGACGACACACTACGCGCCTACGAATGGCTGCTTGAGCAGAAAATCCCAGCTAACAAAATTGCGTTCTCTGGCGAGTCGGCTGGCGGCGCGATGGTTATCAGCGTCATGGTTGCGGCAAAATCGAAAGGGCTTCCATTGCCTGCGGTTGGCTCCTCCATATCACCATGGGCAAACCTTGAACACACCGGTGCTTCCATGAGCAACCGTGAGGGTCTGGATCCTCTGAACTCCAAGCCTGTCCTGGACATCCTCGCTAGAGCATTCCTAGGCGACACATTGGCCAATCATCCTCTGGCCTCACCTGTGTTCGCGGACGTCACCGGTCTTCCACCAATCCTAGTGCAGATCGGCGAGAACGAGCTGATGTTGAGTGATGCAATGCGCCTTGCAACTCACCTGGCTGATAACCGCGTTCGCGTAAACCTGGAAGTATGGCCTGCGATGTTCCACGCCTGGCACTTCTACGCCACCATGCTGCCAGAAGGTCAGCAGGCCATGGAGAGTTCGGTGCGCTTCATTGAGACAGGTTTAGCCGACGCCAACCGCTGAGTCGAAATTCAGACTGCAGAAGTTTTCCAGCTCCCGCAGCTCTGACGCTTATTGATCAAATAGCCAGACCGATGCAGGCCCAAAGTCACAGTGAGAAGGTTGACCTAGCTTGGTCAGGTTTAAATAGCAGAAAGGGCCCCTAGGGGCCCTATTGTACTCAAACCAAAATCACTTGGTCAGCCAAGGCTCGACGGTGTCCTAGCCGTGTCCGAACTTCCACTCTTACAAGGTTTTGTGGTTATAGCTTTGGGGCTCCACGTTGTGCTGAATTCAGGTTTTCCTTAAACCTTCACCTTGCCAGACTTGTGAATGCTTGCTCTTGAGCCGAGCCTCATTGCCCCAAGGGGACGACTTCCAACTTTAGGTAGGTTTATCAACAGCCACCGAAACTAAAGCGATCAAAATACAAAACTATGCCCCAACTCTCCCTCCATCCACTCCAAAAATCGCCTTACCCGAGGAAAGTTGGAGTGCGCCTTTGGAAACACCAAATGGTGGGCGCCTACTGGGGAACTCAATGCTTCCGGCGCGACTTCAACCAAGGCACCGCTGGCTAGATATTTTTGCGCTAGCAGTGCGCTTTCGAGCGCGAATCCCAAACCGTGACTCGCTGCTTCGAGAGTCATATAGGAACGATCAAAACTCAGAGCATAAGGGTTTTCCGGGCGGGCTAAACCGTGCTGTGCAAACCATTCCGGCCACCTGAGCAGAGTCGCCTCAGAAAGAATCAGATCCTCCGCCAGAAGATCTGCTGCGCTGTTAATGGGACATCGAACAAGCAGCTTCGGAGAAGCAAGGACGGCAAACCTTTCATTACGCACAGTCCTGACTTCATAGCTAGGCCAGTTAGGCCGTCCATGCCGGATATCGACATCGATCTTATCTCGGCTGAAATGCAGCGACTCGTAGGAGCATGAGAGATTTATCTGAATATCCGGGTTACTCAGCCGAAAGGCCTCAAGCCTAGGCATAAGCCAAAGCAGTCCGAAACTTGGGGAAGAATGAAGTCTCAGGCAATCGAGACTGACGTCACTGGCTGCACGCTCTGTCGCAACCTCCAAGCTTTGCAATATTCCCGAGATATCTTTCAAATATTGCTCGCCAACAGGCGTCAAAGTTACACCGCGCGCCGCCCTCACGAACAGCTGTCGACCGATCATGACCTCCAACTTAGCCAGTTGGTGGCTGATTGCTGAAGGCGTGAGATCCAGCACCTCTGCCGCCCGGGCGAGGTTGCCAAAACGGGCCGTCTGCTCGAAGGCTTGAATTGCTCTCAGCGGTGGTAGGTTCGATGGCGTGTGGTCGTCGTGGCGCATAAGTGCTCCGCCTTTTGTTTTTGTGATCGGTACGGGACAACATCATTCAACCATTAGTGTTTGGGAATGACGAGAGGTGAATTTTATTCATCTAACAGTGACGTTTTCGTTATTGCTCAGCATGACTGCCCGGGACACTCTGAATCATCGATCACCGAATCGAACCATAAAAACAATCAGAGGTACCCCCTATGCTTCTTCAAGGTAAAGTTGCAATCATCACAGGCGCAGCATCGGAACGAGGAATCGGCCGCGCAACTGCCATCACCTTCGCCAAACACGGCGCTCATGTAGTGATTCTGGATCTTGACGAATCCGCTGCCCGCGACGCAGCTGCCACTCTCGGCGAGGGCCATCTGGGTCTTGCCGCCAACGTTGCGGACGAAACCCAAGTCAAAGAGGCTGTCGCGAAAGTCATCGAGCGATTTGGCCGCATTGACATACTGATCAACAACGCCGGCATCACACAGCCCATCAAGACGCTGGATATCCGCCCTTCCGATTACGATAAGGTTCTGGATGTCAGTCTGCGCGGCACATTGTTGATGTCACAAGCCGTCATTCCCACCATGCGCACGCAGTCATCTGGCAGCATCGTTTGTATGTCGTCGGTATCCGCCCAACGCGGCGGCGGTATATTTGGCGGGCCACACTATAGCGCTGCGAAAGCGGGTGTCCTCGGGCTGGGCAAAGCAATGGCCCGAGAATTCGGCTCTGACAACATCCGAGTGAATTCCATAACGCCTGGCTTGATACACACCGATATCACCGGCGGACTCATGCAGGACGAGCGTCGTCACGCCATCATTGAAAGCATCCCGCTCGGGCGCCTCGGCGCGGCTCAAGATGTCGCCAATGCCGCCCTGTTCCTCGCCAGCGACTTGTCCTCCTATCTCACAGGGATCACGTTAGATGTTAACGGCGGTATGTTGATCCACTGAGCATAAATGCCGGGGGCTCCATCGGCCCATTAAGTTCTGGATCGAAGGTACGTCGGGCTCATGCCGGGCGTTCTATAAAAACAAGAGATCAGACAATCATGATTAACACCATGACGCTGGACAGCGCCTCCACGGTTCGGTCAAGCGCTTACCGTAAAACTGCCTGGCGCTTGATGCCGTTTTTAATGCTGTGCTACCTCTGCGCCTACCTCGACCGGGTTAACGTAGGTTTCGCCAAGCTCCAGATGATGAGTGATTTATCCCTCAGTGAGACCGTATATGGGCTCGGAGCTGGGGTGTTTTTTCTCGGTTATTTCCTGTGCGAGGTGCCCAGCAATCTCATCCTCCACAAGGTTGGAGCTCGGCGCTGGATCGCACGCATTATGATTTCGTGGGGCATCATTTCTGCCCTCTTCGCTTTCGTCGAAACAGCTTGGCAGTTCTACACGCTGCGTTTTCTACTTGGCATCGCAGAGGCAGGTCTTGCGCCTGGCTTACTGCTCTACCTCACTTACTGGTTTCCTTCCTATCGCCGCGCGAAAATGACGGTGCTGTGGTTCATCGCCATCCCGCTTTCCGGAATGATTGGCGGGCCTCTTTCAGGCTGGATCATGACGGAGTTTGCCGGCTTCCAGGGTTGGGCTGGCTGGCAGTGGATGTTCGTCCTTGAAGCCATTCCAACTGTCATTGTCGGCCTGATGGTGCTTGCTTACCTTAAGGATGGCGTCCAACAGGCTACCTGGCTGACCGATGAAGAGAAGGCGCTCGTCAGCAAAGAGTTGGCCGAGGACAACAGCCAAAAAGTCACGCACGCCTCGGTCGCAGAGTTTCTGCGCGATCGGCGCCTGTGGATTCTGGCCTGCATCTACTTTTGCGTGGTCATGGGCCAATACGCGATCACTTTCTGGTTGCCAACCCTGATCCGTAACGCCGGTGTTGCCGACACCATGCACATCGGTTTACTCACCAGCCTGCCGTATATGTGCGCCATCGTGGCAATGGTGTTTATGGGGCGCAGCGGGGACAAACACCAAGAGCGTCGCTGGCACCTGGTCGGGCCAATGATTGCGGGCGCGCTGGGCCTAACGCTGGCGGCAGTGTTCGGAGGCAACCTGGTTCTATCGGTATTGAGCCTGTGCCTAGCGGCGGCAGGTGTTCTTTCTGCCTCGTCACTATTCTGGATGTTGCCTACCACTTTGCTCGGTGGAGTCTCCGCTGCTGCGGGTATTGCCGGGATCAATAGCTTTGCCAATCTCGCGGGGTTCTGCTCGCCTTATCTGATTGGATGGATCACCACCACAACCGGTTCAAGTGCCATTGGTATGTATCTGATCACTGGTGTGCTGTGCATAGGCGCCTGCTTGGTACTACGCATTCCTGCCGCCTCGGTCAATCGTTGAGTTAACGGAGAATTCCCCATGACTGCCACCCCAACTCATGCATCGTCCACTACTTTAGTGCAGCGCGCTCACAACATTCGCCGCCACGCTTTGCGCATGGGCCAAGTTCAGGGCCAAGGCTATGTAGGTCAGGCGTTAGGTGCAGCGGACTTGCTAGCCGTGTCGTACTTCCATGCTTTGAACTACAAACCTGAAGACCCGGAGTGGGAAGAGCGCGATCGCTTTTACCTCTCCATCGGTCACTACGCGATCGCGCTATATGCAGCATTGATTGAAGCTGAAATCGTGCCCTTGGACGAACTCGAAACATACGGTTCAGATGACAGCCGTTTGCCCATGTCTGGCATGGCCACCTACACACCTGGCATGGAGATCACAGGTGGATCGCTTGGCCAAGGACTGGGAATTGCGGTGGGTGCCTGCCTGGGCTTAAAGCGCAAAAAATCTGCGTCATTCGTTTACAACCTGCTGTCGGACGGCGAACTGAATGAAGGCTCCACTTGGGAAGCAGTGATGTCGGCCTCTCACTGGAAACTCGACAACCTCATCGCCATCGTCGACGTCAATAATCAGCAAGCCGATGGACGTTCTAGTGAAGTGTTGGCGTTTGAACCTATCGTCGATCGATGGCAAGCGTTCGGCTGGTTTACCCAACGAGTAGACGGCAACGACCTGGACGCATTGGTAAAGGCGTTCGACGCAGCCCGCAGTCATCCAGGTTCTCAGCCCAGAGTCATTATCTGCGACACCAAAATGGGCAAAGGCGTGCCATTTCTGGAAACCCGTGAGAAGGCGCACTTCATACGCGTGGATGAGCATGAATGGGATCTTGCACTGAACAACCTCGATGAGGGGAAAACTGTATGAGCACTACAAATACCAATTCGGCTCAAGCGCCCGTGGTTGTAAAGAAGAAACTGACGACCTCAGCGATGATTGCATCTATAGCCTCTGAAGGTCAGGCCACTAAATCCGCCCCATTTGGTCACGCGTTGGCAGCACTCGCGGATCAGCGAGCAGATATCGTCGGCTTGTCTGCTGACTTGTCAAAATACACTGACTTGCACATCTTCGCCAAAGCTCATCCCGACCGCTTCTACCAGATGGGAATGGCCGAGCAATTGTTGATGAGTGCGGCAGCCGGAATGGCGCGTGAAGGCTTCGCACCCTTCGCCACTACCTATGCGGTGTTTGCCTCGCGTCGCGCCTACGACTTCATCTGCATGGCGATCGCTGAAGAAAATCTTAACGTCAAAATAGTTTGCGGCCTGCCAGGCCTGACCACAGGTTACGGCCCAAGCCACCAGGCCACAGACGACTTGGCCATCTTCAGAGCGATGCCAAATCTGATGATTATCGATCCTTGTGACGCTCTTGAGATCGAACAGGCAGTACCCGCTATCGCGGCCCATCAAGGGCCCGTTTACATGCGCTTGTTACGGGGTAACGTACCGCTTGTGCTCGACGAGTACGGGTACAAATTCGAGATTGGTAAAGCGAAGACATTACGTACCGGTAATGACGTTTTGATCATCTCCACCGGGCTTATGACGATGCGCGCATTAGAAGCTGCTAAAGAACTTCAGGCTGATGGCGTTGATGTCGCAGTACTGCACGTACCTACTATCAAGCCTTTGGATGAGCAGACCATTCTTGCTGAGGCAAGAAAGCCAGGGCGGCTAGTTATAACCGCTGAAAATCACTCAATCATTGGTGGTTTGGGAGAGGCAGTGGCAACGGTATTGCTGCGCAATGGTGTAACGCCATCGTTTAGACAAATTGCTCTACCGGACGCTTTTCTTGATGCGGGAGCGCTTCCAACGCTGCACGACCGCTATGGCATTTCAACTCAGGCCGTGTGTGCACAGATCAAAAGTTGGCTATAAAAACCTGAACCTGCAGGGGGTCAATTTAGGCCTCCTCGCCGCCCTCCCCCGCCATTAGAACCCAAGTCTACAATGACATTAAAACTGAATCAGAATGTCTAGAAAACTCGGGGCGATTCATACCATCGAAAATGGCGTAATACCAAACCAGCTCTTCTGTCTGCCCCGTCATGAATTGACCGATAATCGAGGGCGGAAGGAAACGAATTGCTTCAGATACAAAACCCGCCCTCAACGCGTGAGGTGTATGCGGACTGGTCAGATCCGCCATGGAGATCTTGCCGAGAAAAGTTGCGTCATAAGAGTCGATTTCCAGCCTAGTTTTACCCTCTCCCTTAAGATAAACCAGTGGTTCTCCAGAACAATCACCAATTGTCTCTCTGATGAAATACTGTAACATGAGCATATACATTGGAAAATATCGATAATTTTTCCAATTTGAATCGCTCACCCCCTCACCAGGACGCCTAAACAGTGGTTTGTATTGACCGAACTTAGAACCTTCAACTCCGCCATACCATATATTTTCAGCGTAACTAGGGTGGGAACATTTATCATACCAAGCGCGCTGACGATGCATCACATCGACCACATGCCTAGATACGATTGCAGTCCACTCACCGTGTGATTTATCGCTACTTACAAAAAGAGGCGCCAGCTGGCTTTTACTGTAACTATCCATCACACAGTCATAGCGCTCTTTATCGAGCCAAACAATGTGATGCTGTCGTAAACCCGTTTCACACATCAACTGCGTAATTCGGATCTCATTGGGAGAAATCATTTTTAGAAGATTACCTTCAATCTCATAGTCGATCACACTATAAAATCTCGGCAAAAATTCCATTCGCTGAACAACACCATCATGATAAAAAATTGGGCAGTAATTGAGAAGATCGAGATTAACTGATCCAACACCCCTTGTCTCCTTGCTAAGTAACCCTGCCCAAGCGTGGCTCTCAAGAAGATCCTGAAGAACTGGCTGATGTAACTGCCCACCCAGAACCCCACGCATTTCACCCGCAGCCATCAGATTGATGTGCATTACAAGATATTCTAAACTGTAAAGCATACTCAAAAAAGTTGAAAAATAATCCCTAGGAATTATTTTTTTTACAGTTCCAGCACGCTTTTCGATTGACGGATAGCAAGAAGCTGAGAAATTATTAGTAAAAAGATTGGCATCAGGCAAAATCTCCCGATTGCTTTGCACATAAGTACAAAAATCATCCACAATGAGCACGCGACTATATTGAGTTTCGTTTACCCAGCCATGCTCTGAAGCATATAACTCCATATATTTTAGGAATGTCATAGGTGGCTCTTTTTTGTACTGCAAAAAGCCTTCCGTAAAAATGTGTTGGCGTGTAAAAAAAATAGTACAATTAAAGTCCTTCAAGTTTTTCGGATATCCTTCCAAAGAACCATCACGAGCCAAGTAATATCCAGGCAGATAACACGACAAATAACTCAGAAAAAGATTCAATACCATAATATGATTACTTGCCCTCTGCAGTCGCTTGGACAGCAGATATGACCTAAACATTCCATCAACCAAACCAACGAAACTGCGGATAACCGGATGCATTGACTCGTAAATAGAATCGCCTCCATCCTTGGACTTTGTATTGAATAAGGGCTTAATCCGATGCTGCCCAAAAAGAGTTTTGAAAATTTTCTCAAAATCGAATGGTCGAGTCCCCCTAGAAAGTTCTAATGCGGCGCTACGAGCCTCAGCGAGCGCTACATTAAAGCTTGAAGCACCAATCTTGATTCTGCTCCTAGGTAGCTTATCACGCTCTTTTTTCCGTTTCGCCGCTTGAACTTTACGATCATCCTTAGCAGATTTATACTGCTCAACAATATCCACCGCCATTTCCTTCTTCTCCTGGAACGGATGCGCCAACATCAGGAGAAAGTCCGCAACAAAGTATCTGCGTAAAGGTTTATCCCCGTTGCCATAGCAATTATCAAACAACTTTTGACAATCGACGCGATTCATCTCGCCAACGGTATAAAAATCAGTGCTAAAAAGCAGGCGAACCCAAAAGTTCACACGACTGCTACCGTCATTGAACTCTCCTCGTTTGAAAATGCTAGGTAGATTCGACTTTGGGTGGATCCCTCTGATCATTTTGAGACATTCGACGTCAAGCTCCTCACACAGATGGTCAAACACTCCGTCATTGTGAACAATCGTCTGCATCGCGAGCGGCGCTAATAATACTCGCCGAGCCCAGAGCACAACAAATACCAACCGAAAAAATGCGGAAAGCGGATCATGGTATGTACTAGGCACACTCCTGAGCTCACGATCAATATCGCATAGTCTCGTTTGCGACCCCCTAAATGTGAATGATAGAGTCGCCTCAATCTGAGCACGCCCCCACGTATCAACACTTAAGCTTGAAGAAAACACGTTTCTAATCTTCGAGGCCACTGTATAGTTCACCGAAGAGTCACCACTTAAAGAGGAGTATGCTTTTCGCACGAAAGCCACTGCACGTTTAAACTCACATTGCACTTGCTCATCATCAACGAGCCAAAGTGGCGTTTCGCTGCTGAGATTAATCATTCTCTCGCCCCTTTTTCAACTCTTCTCTAAGCTGCTCGACTTCGTTTTCCAAATGCATGATTTGAACGGTTGAAACACTATAATTAGAAGCAGACATTCTTAGCATGTTGATAGCTGCGAAGGTCGCATCAAGCATTTTTGCATCTCGGCGGGCATATCTCTCAGTAGACTTTATTGATTTATGCCCCATCAAATGCTGAACAACCTTCAGGTCAAGCCCGAACTTTTTTGGATTGGCCGGGCTAGGACAATGATTAAGCAAGTAATACGCATACATATGGCGCAACGAATGAAAACCGTAGCTCTGCCCCGTCACTTTGATAGCCGCGGCATTAAATCGCGCCCAAACGGTCTGGTAAGAGGCCGGAATGGGCTTTCCATTTCGGAGGTTTCGAAACAGAAATCTGTGGAACACCGGTTGATGTCGAGCCTTTTCCTGTGCCCGCTGCTCTTCCATGTATTCGTTCAAATATACCCAAAACACTGATGCAAATGGTTCGATAAGATAGGTAGCAGTAGTCGCGCGCCCCTTGTGCGTGACGTTGTTGAGCGTTCGCTCTGACACATACTTGCTCAGTACGTTTCTGCGACTGGCAGGGTCGATAATTAGAACCTTCTTCCCGCTGGGATTATCAACATCGATAATGATATCTTCCAGCTGAAGCGTCAGCGCTTCAGAAATGCGCCCCCCTGAGGCAGCGAGCAACGACCACAGAACAGCATCCCGCAGACAACTAGCGCTGTTGATCAGCTCCATGCACTTATCGATAGGGAATGCTTTGTCGTCGCCACCTGCATTATCTGTGTAAGCGAGTGTCGAGGGCTTAGAGACTGCTGACAACCTAGTGCGTTTTACTCGTCTGGCGCCACCGGCTACGCAGCCCGCAAACCAGCTCTTAGACTTGATTGCATACTGAACTTTCGTGGTTGCATCCTCAGACCGTCCTTCTGTTAACGGTAAAGGGGATATCGGTACCTCAGAAATATATCCACTACTCTGGAGCTCAATCAATCCTTCCCGCGCGGCTTCGCTTGCGACCAGAAACGAGTTAACACCAGCGAAATGTACCCCAATGGAACTACCACTCAAGCTCTTACAATCGAGAACTTTTGCAACGCTTCGTGCAATTACGGACTCACTTTTGGCGCCATATACAAGATAACTTTCGTACGCATCGAGAGCATCCTTCAATAATATGGCAGTGAGGCCACCGTGCAGCACATCAACTTTATTTAAATAGTTTAATAACTTTTTGACAGCGAAAGCATATGCCTTCAAAGACTTAACTTTGCGCTTTCTTGCAATTTGATATGCCCACTCGTCAAAACACTTGGAAAGACTTTGATCAGGACAGATCAGTCGGTAGGTTGGCAACCCATTACGGGTCGTTTCTATAAGCTCAGCGAATTTCATATCTTACAACGACTCTAACAAGAATAAAAAAACAAGCTTCCCAGCCATTTCTTTTCAAGCTTGCCACAAAATCGAACCGCTCCACAATAGAAAAACAGCGCAACGCCTTATTTTTTAAAGAGTATAGCACTAGTATACTCATAACTAACGGCGGACTTAATGAGTATATGTTTCGTGTACTCTTTAGCTGCAACGACCCATATAAAAGCAATCTAACAGCATGCTCTTAGCCTCCTTCGACAACCGCCCTTGAATGAGCAAAGCCTATTTTCGACAGGAAATCTCTTACGATCACTGGACTGCGCTGGAACCGCGCGAGCCAGCGCAGACCACACAGTTGGGAGGTGTGGAACAGGACAATCGTCGCTTGGTCGACACGGTATTTTGGAATTGTGCATACCGTCGCGCTCTGGCGCGACCTGTCGCCGACTACAGTGACTGGAAAAACTTCCAACGACGCATCTGTCGCTGGCGCGATAACGGGCGTGGGAGTCAATGCTGGAGAAGGAGTCGCACTAGGCGTGAATGATGATGGTGGCCGCCACTGCAAGGTCACCCACACTCCGCCGGGTGCGAGGGGGGGGGGGGTAGTCAGGGTAGAAACCGAGTACATCGTTTACGTTTAAGACCGGGCACATCGTTTACAGGTATTAATCATGGTCAGGAGGTACTGACCATGCCCTGGAAACGAGAGTCCCTAATGGATCAGCGAGTTAAATTAATCAGCGACTGGCTTAGCGGTAACTACAGCAAAAGCCAGTTGAGTCGCCGTCATGGCATCAGCCGTCCCACGGTTGATAAATGGCTAAACCGGTATGCAGATCGAGGCTCTGATGGCCTCAAAGAGCTGTCCCGCAAGCCGTACCACTGCCCGCACCAGACGAGTGACGAGATCATCAGCAGACTGCTCGAAAAGAAAAACGAGCACCTGGATCGCGGCCCGAAACAGCTGATCCAGCGCTTGCGAAATGCAGAGCCTGAGATTGTCTGGCCTGCTGCAAGTACCGCGGGGTTATGGCTGAAGAAAGCTGGACTCGTATCGCCTCGTAAGCGCGCTCATCCCCGCCCTCATAGCTCGGCCAAGTTACGCGAGGCCAATGAACCCAACCAAACCTGGTGCGCCGATTTCAAAGGTCAGTTCAGAACCAAGGACGATCGTTGGTGCTACCCCCTGACCATTACAGACCACGCCAGCCGCTATCTACTGCTTTGCAGAGGTCTTCTCGGCACTCACGGCGAGCCCACGCGGCAAGGCTTTGAGTGGGCGTTCAGGGAGTATGGGATACCTGATGTTATACGAACCGACAATGGCTCGCCGTTCGCCTCAACTGGCTTGGCGAGGCTATCGAGCCTGTCGGTATGGTTTATCAGGCTCGGCATTTATCCGGAAACGATCAAGCCTGGGCGCCCGGATCAAAACGGTCGGCACGAACGCATGCACCGCACCTTAAAAGCCGCTGTACTCAAGCCTGCGGCCGATAACCTGCTACGACAACAGTTGCTCTTTGAAGAGTTCGTGCACGACTTCAACTACTACAGGCCCCACACTGCTTTGGACATGAAAGTACCCGCCGAAGTGTACAGCTCATCGGCAAGGATTTACCCGGGCTACGTACCTGCGGTGGAGTACGGAGAAGATGTGGATGTAAGACGAGTACGAAGCAACGGAGAGATCAAATGGAAAGGCTCGCACATATTCTTGGGCGAAGCCCTGATAGGCGAGCAAGTAGCTTTGAAGGAAGTAGCTGATGATGTGTGGGATCTGTACCTTTGCAGCTACCCTTTGGGCAGGCTTGAGCGCGGTGCAAAACGCGTCTCAAGCCTGTAAATGTGTAAACGATGTACCCGGTTAGATGTGTAAAGGATGTACCGGTCTCTACACAGCGAATCCTCCAACACCAAGATACATCTGGTCGTGGATGCGTATGGCAGCGACTTCACGTCATTTGCCCCCCCAAGTTCCCCCGCGGATTGCAAACAGGCTCCCAACGCTCCCGGAGGCATGACGGCAGATCACCGATCTTCCGAAAAAGACAACGTTAGCGATGCCATTTTCGAACAAGCCCCACTCCAAGGAATGCACGTGTAGTTTCCATCACGCAAAAAACCACAAGGCATCTCGCCCCCGTGACAAGCGCCTGTACCGTCATCGCAATCCGGTCGATATCACTTTTTATTTATCAAGCAGTAGCGCGGCGATGCCACACGCCTGCCAAGAATTTGCCATCGCTGCTCGCTCCCGCAGACATGCTAACTGGCACCTTAGATACGCATCTCGGGACGATACGTTTTAGAGGGATGAGTAGATATGGAAGATGACAAACCTGAAGGTGCTACGACAACGCGAATCCCCGCATAAGGCGCTACAAGTAGCAACCAGAATGCTGCGCCTTGCCAAAGAGGCGACGCAAACCCGACTAAGGAATCAAAAACTACTTTCTTGCAGGCGAAAAAAAAGGGCTTAGGTAACACCTAAACCCTTGATTTTACTGATTCTCGGCGGGGAACCAGGGATTCGAACCCTGGGAACGCTATTAACGTTCGCCGGTTTTCAAGACCGGTGCATTCAACCACTCTGCCAATTCCCCGATGTTCCGATAAAACGCTTTGCAAAGGTGCAACAGAAGCTAGCCTTGGATAAGAACTCATGGACCTGTTACAGTCGACGGTTTTCAAGAC
>Ga0302347_1001067_pt1 | contig 35653 bp, 30 predicted proteins | sample PhyWR1_FD_202178 | JGI IMG/M metagenome (GOLD analysis project Ga0302347, IMG submission 202178) | Leaf surface microbial communities from wheat plants in UC Gill Tract Community Farm, Albany, California, United States - DLSL W.R1 (v2)... | ecosystem: Host-associated > Plants > Phyllosphere >... | reverse complement strand
TACTGCCAGACGCGCAATATCCCCACCGAGAATATTCGCCTGTCGCAGAACAACATTGTCGACCCGGAAAACCGCTATAACCAGATCTTCAAGATCCAGGTCGAGTTGCCCGCGGACCTCTCCGACAAGGACCGCCAAGGCATCCTGCGCTCCATCGACCGTTGCACGGTCAAGAAAGTGGTGCAGGCCGGGCCTGAGTTTGTCATCGAAGAAGTCGAGAACCTGGACGCCGACGCCCAGGCCTTGTTGATGCCCAACTCAACCTCCGAGGGCGGCACCTACATCGCCGGCAAAGACCTGCCGCTGGAGCAGACCATTGCCAACATGTCCGGCATTCTCGCCGGCTTGGGCATGAAGATTGAAATCGCGTCGTGGCGCAATATCGTACCCAACGTGTGGTCGCTGCATATCCGCGATGCGCATTCGCCGATGTGCTTCACCAACGGCAAGGGCGCGACCAAGGAGGGCGCCTTGGCGTCGGCACTGGGCGAGTTCATCGAGCGGCTCAACTGCAACTTCTTCTACAACGATCAGTTCTGGGGTGAAGAACTGGCGAATGCGCCATTCGTGCATTACCCGGATGAGCGCTGGTTCCAGCCGGGGCCCAACGACGAGCTGCCAAGTGAAATCCTCGACGCCTATTGCCTGAAGGTCTACAACCGCGAGGGCGAGCTGCGCGGCTCGCACTTGTTCGACACCAACTCCGGCAACGAAGAGCGCGGCATCGTTTCGCTGCCGTTCGTGCGCCAGTCGGACGGCGAGGTGGTGTACTTTCCGTCCAACCTGATCGAAAACCTATACCTGAGCAACGGCATGAGCGCTGGCAACACCCTGGCCGAAGCCCAGGTGCAGTGCCTGTCGGAGATCTTCGAGCGCGCGGTGAAACGTGAAATCATCGAGGGCGAGTTCGCCTTGCCGGACGTACCGACCGAGGTGCTGGCCAAGTACCCAGGCATTCTCGCCGGTATTCAGGGCCTCGAAGCCCAAGGCTTCCCGGTACTGGTGAAAGACGCGTCCCTGGGTGGTGAGTTCCCGGTGATGTGCGTGACCCTTATGAACCCGCGCACCGGTGGCGTGTTCGCCTCCTTCGGCGCGCATCCGAGCCTGGAAGTGGCGCTGGAACGCAGCCTCACCGAACTGTTGCAAGGTCGCAGTTTCGAAGGCCTGAACGACTTGCCGCAACCGACGTTCGAAGGCCAGGCGGTGACTGAGCCGAACAACTTCGTCGAGCACTTCATCGACTCCAGGCGAAGACTCGAATGCCCAGGAGGCCGCGACCTTGTTCGGCATTCTGGAAGGCATGGGTAAAGAGTCCTATATGGCGGTGTACGAACACCTCGGCGCCACCGCGTGCCGCATCCTGGTGCCGGATTACTCGGAAATCTACCCGGTGGACGATCTGATCTGGGACAACACCAATAAAGCGCTGTTTTTCCGCGAAGACATTCTCAACCTGCATCGCCTCAACGAGGAAGAGCTGCAAGCGTTGGTCGAGCGCCTGATCGAGAGCGAACTGGACGACTACACCGATATCACCACGCTGATCGGCATTGAGTTCGATGACAACACCGCCTGGGGCCAACTAACCATCCTGGAGCTGAAGCTGCTGATCTTCCTGGCCTTGCAGCAGTATGAAGAGGCCAAGGAGTGCGTGGAGATGTTCCTGCAGTACAACGACAACACGGCTGAACGTGGCCTGTTCTATCAGGCGATGAATGCGGTGCTGGAGATGGAGCTGGACGATGACCTGGAACTGGCGGATTACGAAGCCAACTTCCGTCGCATGTTTGGCAATGAGCGGATGGATGCGGTGATTGGCTCGGTGCAGGGCGACGTGCGCTTCTATGGTTTGACGCCGACCAGCATGAAGCTGGAAGGGCTGGACCGGCACCAACGCCTGATTGAGAGTTACAAGAAGCTGCACTCGGCTCGCGCCAACATCACCTCAGCCTGACGCTGACCCCTGTGGGAGCTGGCTTGCCTGCGATGCAGCCACCTCGGTGTTTCAGATGTATCGCGGTGATGCTATCGCAGGCAAGCCAGCTCCCACATTTGATCGGTTTCTGCTGTTAGATTTTTGCCAGGGCTTGGACTAGGTCCACCCGTACGGGCCGTTGCGTACACCCGCCAGGCACGTTAGCGGGTCGGGTTCAGTACCTGCTGCAAGCGCGCGACAACGGCGGTACTGGCGGCTTGCATCGGCGCACGCAATTCGCTGCCGATCAAGCCTTGCAGGGCCAGCGCGGCTTTTACCGGTGCGGGGTTGGGCTCCATGAACATGGCGTTGATCAGTGGCAGCAACTCGAAAAAAGTCGCCCGCGCCTCTGCCAGCTGATTGTCCCGCACCAACTGGCACAGCGCCACGAACTGCTCGGTCTGCAAGTGAGCCGAAGCCGCAATGGCACCGGTCGCACCGAGGCACAAGGCGTTGAAGATCTGCACGTCTTCACCACACAACACCTCCACATCACCGCTGGCCAGCAGTGCAAGGGTGTTGCCAAGGTTGCCACCACAATCCTTGATCGCCACGATGCGTTCATGGGCGACGATGTTCAGCAAGGTGGCTTGCTCGAAGGTAGCGCCGGTGCGGTAAGGAATGTCGTAGAGAATGATTGGCACGCTGGAGGCATCGGCCACGGTGCGGAAGAACGCCTCCAAACCCGCTTGGGACGGGCGGATGTAACTCGGTGCCGGCACCAAAAGCCCCGCCACCGGGCGTTGCAGGATTTCGCGCTGGAACTGCAGCAGCTCAATCTGGTTATAGCCCGCCAGACCCATCACCACGCGGTGCGCCGGTACCCATTGCAACACCGCATCGAGCACCGCCAGTTGTTCCTGGCGACTCAGCGCCGCCGCTTCCCCAGTGGTGGTGCACACCATGATCCCGGCCACGTGTTTCTCCAGCAAGTGGCTAACCAGACGGTGCAGGCCGGTGAAGTCGATGGCGCCGTCATGGAACGGCGTGACCACGGGAACCCAGATACCTTGAAACGATGACATGCACTTTCTCCTGATGATTGACCGCTGGAGTCACCGTCAGAAGGGCAGAGGGGAATTGTGCGAATCGGGCTCAATGTCCTGTCAGCTCATCTGACGGGACAGCGCGCCCCGGTCACATGAGCGACTGTTTCTTCGATTTGAGGGCGTGCGCAACGCAACCTTGTGCCTTGGCAAGAGAGCCAATGGCGAAAAGGTTGACGGAAGACGTTGCAGACATGGGATGACACACCCTGAATAAGGCCCCCATCTTCATGGAATATTACGAAGCGTGTCAACGGGGCGCGTTCGAGTTTATGCAGCCGTCGCCGGATATGTGCGGGTCGCAATTATGCGGCCGTGCTTTCAACCAGCCGGTAGTCTATCCACACACTCCGGGAGAACCTCGATGATCCGACGCGCGTGTTTGGCCGCTTTGCTGACCCTGTCTGTCTCGACCGCCTTTGGCGCCTCGACCTATGATCATCTGTATGCCTTTGGCGACAGCTACTCCGACAATGGCGCGGGCGAAGCGCTCACCACCCGGCTTACCGCGCAAAAGGTCAAAGACGCCCAGGCACTGCCCGGCCCACTGTACTGGAAAGGACGCTGGAGCAATGGCCCGACCGCCGTTGAAGGTTTGGCCCAGGCATTGACAACACCGTTGACCGACTACGCGGTGGGCGGCGCCAAAAGCGGCCACGGCAATTACTACACGTGGATGATGCCAACCCAGGACACAGGCTTGCTCGGCCAAGTCGCCGAGCATTTGCAGGCCGCCAAGTCCCACAAGGCCGACCCCAAGGCGCTGTATTTCATCTTTATCTCGGCCAACGATTTTTTCGAATGGGCCGACTTCTCCCATCCTGAAAGCATTGAAGCCCTGAGCGAATCGAGCCTGGCCAACATCCGCAGTGCCACCGAGCAACTGGTGGCGGCGGGGGCCAGGCATGTCATGGTGGTGGGTACTACGGACCTCAGCCACGTGCCCGCCGTGGTGCAGGGCAACCACGTCGACAACGCGAAGAAGTACCAGCAATTGCTCGCGCAGAAATTACCGTCCGTGTTGGCGCAGATCGGCGTGGCGAAGGTCACTTACTTCGACCACTTGGCGTTCAGCGACGCGCTACGTGCCAATCCGCAAGCCAATGGGTTCACGGACCTGGACGCGCCGTGTCAGCCCACCTACCCGGAAGTAAAACCGGTGTGTGCCAATGCCGATGCGCATTACTATTGGGACGAATGGCACCCGACCCGCGAGGTCCACGCCCTGGCGGCCAAGGCCATGCTCAAGGCGTTGCCTTAGCCCGCGGCCACCGCCGCTTCAATCGCGGCGATGTCGATCTTCTTCATGGTCATCATCGCATCGAATGCGCGCTTGGCCGTTGCTCGATCCGGGTGGGTCACGGCGTCCGTCAACACGCGCGGTGAGATCTGCCACGACACGCCCCACTTGTCCTTGCACCAGCCACAGGCGCTTTCCTGGCCGCCGTTGCCGACGATGGCGTTCCAGTAACGGTCGGTCTCGGCCTGGTCATCGGTGGCAATTTGAAATGAAAACGCCTCGGTATGGGGAAAGATCGGGCCGCCGTTAAGGCCGATGCACGGGATGCCCAGCACCGTGAAATCCACGGTCAATACGTCGCCCTGTTTACCCGACGGGTAATCGCCGGGGGCCAGGTGCACGGCGTTAACCTTGCTGTCTGGGAAGGTCTCGGCGTAGAAGGTTGCCGCCTCCAGGGCGGTGCCGTTGTACCAGAGGCAGAGGGTATTTTTGCGGGCCATGGTCGGTTCCCATGAAGAATCGGTGTGTGAAGTTTAGACGACGCGTTCGTCTCTGCTCACACCGTGATCCGCCGGGCGGCCACGCCGTCCTTGTAATCCAACTGCTCGGGGCGGCTGCGGGACACGCCGATCAGCGTGTCCCCAGGCTCGCCGCGACCTTCGATCAGGGCTTTGCCCAGTCCTTTGCTGGTGCCTACTACCAGGGTTTTCATCGAATCTCTCCTTGATCTGGCTGATTGTTATGGGGGGCAGTCATGCGAGCAGACGATGCTTTGGTCGGCAATCGAGAGGCTGTTTCCAGATGTTATTAAGGGGGGGCAACTCAGTCTTGGCGTTGGCCGGTTGGCAGGTCTAGCCTGCGTAGATGAAGCGGACTTTATTGCGTTTTTGAGGTGGTTATTTATGCCGACTCGGTATAAGAAACTGTCAGTTCTTACAGGTTACACCGTGTGTATTTGGTCCCAATGTTCAGTAAACCTTCGCGCTAACAACTAAGGACGATACGGGTCATGAGCACATCGAACGGTAAAACCTCGTTTATCTATGCCGCTATCGTCATCAGTGCCTTCATCTCTACACTCGCCCCCGCAGACGAGGTTTACAACAAGGCGGGTCAGTATAAATATACCGCTCCCAAGTGGGGAGATATTAGAAGCATTCGGGTCACTTTGATTGGGGGGGGAGGTGGTGGTGCTGGCGGTGGTTCCAATACTGGTAATTTTGTGGAGACGTATGTGTCTAATTTGGGCATAAATGGAATCTCCGGTGGTGGTGGCGGAAGTGGTGCAACTACAGTCTGCAACTTTTATCCTCCTTCAAAGGACCTTAATGTCCAGGCCATCACTATTAATGTTGGCGCTGGAGGTAAGGGGGGCATGGGAGGTGCTACCGACGATTCTGGAGGACATAAAGGGGGGGATGGAGGATCTAGCAGTATTACGACGGTTAATACAAACGTAGCGGCGTATACCCCGGTATATGGAAGTCAGAGTGGTGTGATCGCTGCTGGAGGCTCAGGTGCTACTGGTGCTTTTGAACGTTCAAGCGTCACTGACAACGGTGCGGGTGGTGCGGGAGGGGGGCTGAGTGTGGAGTGTCGCAAGCCCGACGCTGTTCCTGAGTCAGCGACGCCAGGCCGTGCCGGTGAAAGCGGAAAAAGGGATGTACCAGGTGCTGGAGCATCGGGAAGCTCCTTGGAGGCTTGTAAAGGGGCTGGCGCAGGAGGCAAAGGAGGTCTAAATGGTAGCGTCGCTGCTGCTTCAACGCCCGGACTTCCTGGGGAGAGCGGCTCAGATGGTTGCGTCATTCTAGAGCTCGTAAAATTTTGAAGGTGTTTGATTAAAACCAAATGGCCAGAAGGTAGCTGACCTCAAGAGCGGTCGGGCTTTGCAAACAATGCATTGCTCAAGCCCGGCGCGCCATCAACAACACCGTCGCCGCCGCCGACAGCAACCCCGCGCAGCACCGATTGAAGATCCGCTTGCCCCGAGGCTCGGCAAACCAGCGCCGCATGTGCAGGCCCATATAGGCGTAGGCGCTGATGGCGATCCACTCCAGCACCAGGAACATCGCGCCGAGCAGCGCGAATTGTGGGGTGACTGGCTCGCCGGGGACCACGAATTGAGGCAGGAAGGCGGTGAAGATCAAAATCGCCTTCGGATTGCCCGCCGCCACTAAGAACTCCTGCCGCGCCAACGCCCACAGTCCCACCCTGGCCGTGGCCGATTGCGCCTCTGCTTCCGGATTGGCGCGCCACAACTGAAGCGCCAGATAAAACAGGTACGCCGCGCCGAGTATCTTGATCCCATAGAACAACAACTCCGACGTTTGCAACACCACGGCCAAGCCGGCCGAAGCGAGGGCGATCATCCCGGCAAAGGCGAGCAAGCGACCGATGCCGGCCAGGCATGACGTGCGGTAGCCGTAGCGCGTGGAATTGCTCACCGACAGCAGGTTGTTCGGGCCGGGCGCCATGTTCAGGGCAAAGCAGGCGGGGAGGAAAAGGGCGAGGGTGGCGAGGTCCATGGCGGCTCCGGGTTCGCGTGGGCGGGGAGCTGTGAGGATAAGGGCAGTGGACGTCGTTGGACAGCCTCAGCCGTTCATGTTTCCAGCTATTGCGCAATGTTCGACACCGTATGAACGACCGCCGTCACCATTGTTTCAACACTGTCAGCCCCGTCGACCCGTAAGATCGGGGCCGTCAGTTGTGATAGCCACGCCTCGTGCAACGCCCGGTTGCGCCCCGAGAAATTCGGGTCGTCATACTGCGAAGCCCATTCCCGAAAGGCCAAGTGGATCTGATGCATATCACCTTCGGGTGCGATTCGATCTCCATAGCGCGCCTTTTCGCGGGCAGCCAGTCGTTCCAGGCGCAGGGGCGTTGGCGTGACGACGAACACAATCACGTCTGCATCAGCAATCAACGCGTCTCCCCAGACCATGCAAGAGCCGGTCAGCACCCAACCGTCGTCACCGAGTGCCTGTTGCATCAGTGACACGCGTTCGCTGGGTGGTCGCTTGGTTGTGAACGGAGGGTCGGTGGGCATCCAGTAGAAATCATCGACATCGACCTGGCGCAGACCGAGCCGAGTGGCGAGGTGTTGTCCCAGTGTGGTCACGCCGGCGCATGAAGCACCTGTAATGTAGATCCGCATGTGTCCTCCATTCATGCACGACAAGCTGTTCCAGCCCCATTTATGGAGACGAGGGCTTGTCAGATGACCATTGGCTACAGTGTGAAGAGTAGGGCCATGGGCATCCGTTCACTCTGCTGTTGGGTATCGCGCTCGTATCCCAGGCGCCTAGGTTTGCGCAGTCCAGACTGCTAGTTCATACCCATCCGGATCCATGAAGTGGAACCGGCTTCCACCGGGAAACGTAAATGTCTCGCGGGTAATGAGCGCATCCAGGGCTTTGAGCCGCTGCTGCGTCCCATGGAGATCATCGGCGTACAAGATGACCAAAGGCCCACCCGGCCGCACCGGCTCCCCCGTTGTGAATCCCCCAGTCAGACGGCCATCGCTGAACTCGGTATAGGTGGGGCCGTAATCGACGAAGGTCCAGCCGAACGCACCGCCGTAGAAGGCTTTGCTCCGGGCAATATCGCTGACATTGAATTCGATGTTGTCGATTTGTCGGTCTTTACCTTGAGTGCCCATGCTTGCCTTCCTGGCTGATCTTCAGAGCAGCGAGTGTAGCGTGAACCCATGCCTGCATGAATACGCGAATCGTGCCTATGATGGCCTCGACTACAGAATTGATCGGAGTAGACAGCGTGTTGAAGATTGGAATCCTGGGCGTCGGTGAGTTGACGGAGAAGGTTGTGATCGGTCTGCGTCGCAGCGGGTTTGAGGGGCGGGTGTTGCTGTCGCCGCGCAACCAGGAACGTGCGCAGCAACTCGCTAAACAGTGGAACTGCGAGGTGAGGGCCGACAATCAACAGGTCGTCGATGGCGCCGATCTGTTGGTGCTGGGTGTGCGCCCGGAGGTGGTTCAACAGCTTTCTGATGAAGTGCAGCTTAGACCTGAGCAAACGCTGGTGTCGTTGGTGGCTGGATTGAAGCTTGTGGAACTGCAGCGCCGTTTCCCGCGGGCGCGTGTGGTCCGTGCCATGCTGTCCTATGCCGCCCAGATCAACCAGACCACGGTGGTGGTCACGCCCGGCGGTGAACCCCATGCAACGCTGCTGGGCGCGCTGGGGTCATTGGTTGTTTTGGACGAGGAGGAGGCGTTCGAGTTGGCCACTGTCGCGGCCTGCATGAACGGCTGGTTCTATTTCTTCCTGAGCGATCTTCAGCAGTGGTTTACCGACAAAGGCCTGTCCAGAGAGCAGGCCGCCCAACTGGTGATGGGCAACCTGCAAGACTGCCTGGCCAGCGCCCGCCACCAGCCGTCGACCAGCCTGGAGGCGTTGGGTCACGCCATTGCCACACCAGGCACCTTCACGGCGGCGGGGCTGGAGGTGCTCAGAGATAAAGGCGCGACGCAGGCATGGCGAGAGGCCGCTGATGAGGTGCTTGAGCGCCTGCACAAGCCTGCGCGTTTATAGCCGGTGATGTTCGAGCAAGAAGTCCACAAACACGCGGATCCGCGCCGGCATGCTCGCACCGCCGACAAACACCACGTGGATCGGCTCCCGGTCGCCGGGGTTCCAGGATTCGAGCAGGGGCACCAGGTGACCGCGTTGCAGGTCCTCTGCAACCGTGAACGTGCCGATGCGCGCGATACCGGCGCCTAGTCGCGCCAGTTGAGCAAGTGCTTCGCCACTGCTGCATTCGATATTGCCGTTTATCTTCAGCGAAAACGTCTTGCCGTTCTGCGCGAAGGGCCAATCGGGTTGGGCCCGGCGGAAGTTGAAACGCAGGCAGTTGTGCCGCAACAGATCGTTCGGCTCCAGAGGCGTGCCGTGTTGCTGAAGGTAGTCAGGCGACGCCACCACGACCTGGCCGGTGTCGCCGATGCGGCGCGCCGTCAGCGGGCTGTCTGGCAGGTCGCCAAAGCGTATCGCGACGTCGGCTTGGCCGCCGAGGATGTCGACTATTTCGTCGCCCAAGGTCAGGTCCACCACAATGTTCGGATAGCGGGCGCTGAACGCTGCCACCAGGGGCACGATGGCCATGCGGCCGTGGCCCAGGGCCGCACTGACCCGCAACCTGCCTTTGGGGGCACCCTGGTCGGCGATGGCGTCCTCGACTTCGGCCATGTCGGCCAGGATGCGCCGAGCGCCGCGAAGGTAAACCTCGCCTTCGGCGGTGAAGGCGATGGCCCGGGTCGTGCGAATGAGTAGGCGGCTGCCCAGGCGCTGTTCCGTGCGCGCGATGACCCGGCTGACGGCTGAAGGTGTCAGTCCCAGTGCCCGTGCCGCGGCCGAAAGGCTGCCTTCCTGCGCCACCATCGCGAATACAGCCATCTCACCCGACCTGCCGTTGAAATCCATTTTTGCCTCGCGCGCAAAGGTGATTGCCAATTAAACGGTCTAGTGCCGTTAAAGCGTAGATCGTAGCATTTGCGGCATAAATGAGGAGTCTTCCATGCGTATCAATCCACCCCTTGTAGCCCTTGCTGCCGGTGCCTTTGGCATTGGCGTCACTGAGTTCGCGCCCATGGGCATGTTGCCCACTATTGCCAATGACCTTGGCGTTTCGATTCCCACTGCGGGGCTGTTGGTCAGCGCCTACGCCCTGGGGGTATTGCTCGGCGCGCCCCTGATGATCTTGACCACCGGCAAGATTCCCCGTCGTCACTTGCTGGTCGGCCTTATGGCCATTTTCACCCTGGGTAACGTGATGTCGGCGCTTGCAACCGGCTATTACGACCTGTTGATCGCCCGCGTCATCACTTCGCTCAACCATGGCGCGTTTTTTGGCGTCGGTTCCATCGTCGCCGCCAGTGTGGTCGCGCCGGACAAGCGCGCCGGAGCCGTCGCGGCGATGTTCATGGGCCTGACCCTCGCGACCATTGGTGGCGTGCCACTGGCGACCTGGTTTGGTGAACTGCTTGGCTGGCGTACGGCGTTCTGGGGCATTGGCGGACTGGGCCTGGTGACCATGGTCGCGCTATGGTTCGCGCTGCCAAACCTGCCGCTGCCGAAAAGCGACGGTGTGCTGGCCGAAATCAAGGTGCTGGGGCGCGGTTCGGTACTGGCGGCACTGGCCCTGACCGTGGTGGGTTCCAGTGCTATGTTCACCGTGTTTACCTATATCGCGCCGATCCTGAGCAACGAGACCCATGCGTCTACCCCCTTTATCACGGCCATGCTGGTGTTGTTCGGTGTCGGGTTGACGCTGGGCAATATATGGGGCGGCAAGGCGGCAGACCGCTCGATCGACCGGACCCTGATCGTTTCGCTGAGCGCCCTGATCCTGGTCCTGCTGGCCTTCGCATTCCTGATGCGTTGGCCGATACCCGCAGCGGTGAGCATCCTTATCTGGGGGATCGCCAGCTTCGCAGTCGTGCCGCCTTTGCAGATGCGCGTGATGGAAGCGGCCAAAGACGCGCCGAATCTGGCTTCGGCCGTGAATATCGGCGCCTTTAACTTCGGTAACGCGATTGGCGCCGCAGTGGGAGGCGCGGTGATCAACGCAGGGCTGGGCTATCCGGCGATCTCCCTGGCCGGCGCCGCGATGGCGGGCTTGGGGCTGTTGATGGTCGTGACGTTCGCCTGGGGCGCCAGAGGCCGCATGGCTGCGGCGGTCTAGGAAATCGAGTATCGTTGGCCGCCTCAGCTGCCAGCCTGGTGCAGGCGCAGCGCATGATCGATGGTTCAGGGACGACTGGAATGGCACTCAGGGTGATGGTGATCGGCGGCTACGGTAATTTCGGCAGCATCGTGTGCCGACATTTGGCCGCAGCGCCGGGCATTGAGCTGGTGATCTCGGGCCGTGATCCACACAAGCTGCAGCGCAAACTCGACGAGTTGAATGCGCAGCCCGGCACTGTCTGCGAAGGCTGGTGTGGCGACGCGATGGGGGCCGGATTCGCGGGTGTTTTACTGTCGAAGCATATCCAGTTAGTGATTCATACCGGCGGGCCGTTCCAAGGGCAGTCCTATGCAGTTGCCCTGAGCTGCATCGAAGCCGGGGTGAACTACTGCGACCTGTCCGACTGCCGCACCTTCGTCAATGGCGTGGGCGTGCTGGACGTGCACGCCAAACAGGCGGGCGTGGCCATTCTCAGTGGTTGCAGCTCAGTGCCGACGCTGTCGTCTGCGCTCATCGATCAGTACCGGTCTCGCTTCTCGCGCATCGACTCGATCGAACATGGCATTTCCTCGTCGGCCAAGATGCCAGGCCTGTCGACAATCGAAGGTGTGCTGGCCTACGCGGGCAAACCGATCAAGCAACTCAGGAATGGCCAGGTACACGAAGTGCTGGGTTGGCAGGACCTGACGCTGCGCAAAATGCCGGTGTTGGGCACGCGAGTGCTGGCCAATGTGGATGTGCCGGACATGGACATCTTCGCCGGTCGGTATGGCGCCCATACCTTGCGCTTCAAAGCTGGCGCGGGGCTCAAATTGGGGGGTGTCGCCAACTGGGTGCTGGCTCAGGCACTGAAGCTGGGGGTGGTACGGGATCATGTGGCCTGGGCGGCGCGGCTGCACCGCCTGGGCACCTGGTTCGAGCGATTTGGCGACGGTAAAAGCGCGATGTACATCGATGTGCAGGGCTTGGGGACCGACGGCGGACCTTTGTCATTGACCGTGCAATTGACGGCCTTGAATGACAAAGGCCCGGAGATCCCCAGCTGCGCTGCCGTGGCCCTGGCCATCAAAATCGCTCAAGGTTACGTACCCATGCCTGGCGCGCGACCGTGCGTAGGTGAGATCACCGTGGATGAATACATGGCCGCGATCAACGATCCGGCGAACCTGAGTCTGGCCGTGCGGTTCTCTGACGAGCAGGGCGTTTAACGCGAAAGCACGGGCGCGCTGCTTTTGTCCTCGGGCCCCACGTCGTGCAAGGAAATCCGCGAAGTTTCCGGCAACGCCAATCCACCGGCCAACGCCAGCAACGCCACTGCAATCAGGTAGAACGCCGGTGACAGATTGCTGCCCGTGGTGCTGATCAACCAGGTCGCCATCAACGGCGCGGTGCCGCCGAAGATCGTATAGGCCAGGTTGTAGGTGATCGCCGAGGCGGTGTAGCGCGTACGGGTCGGAAACGTCTCCGACAGCAAGGCTGCCGTGACCACGCCACACAATACCGCCCCCACCGCCAGCAACATCACGCCGACAATGGATGCCGCGAACGAACCGGAGCTGGCCATCAGGAACGACGGATACACCACGACCATCAACAACACACAGGCCGTCATCACGGTGGCGCGCCGCCCGACTCGATCGGAGTACAACCCCGCCAAAGGGCAAATTGCCGCGGCGAAAATCAATGCAATCAGCGATACCAGCAACGCCATCGCCCGACTCAAGCCTCCTGCCACCTGCAGATACGTCGCGAAATACGTGGTGAACATATAGAACGACAGCGCCGTCAGTGACACAAAAGCGCCCAGGCAGCAGATCGCCGCACCATGGTTGCGCAGGGTTTCCTTGAGCGGGGAGTGGGCGACGGTGTGTTCTTCCTTAACGGCCTGGAAGGCGGGCGTCTCGTCCAGCTTCCAGCGCAGGTAAAGCCCCACCAGGCCGAGCGGCGCGGCGATCAGGAACGGCAAGCGCCAGCCCCAACTGCCCATGGCCTCGGCGGACAACGACGCTTCCAGTGCATACGCCACCACCGCGGCGGCGGCGAAAGCGGAAAACGTCGACACCGGCACGAAGCTGCCATACCAGGCGCGCTTATCGCTGGGCGCGTGTTCCATCAGATAGGCACAGGCCCCGGCGTATTCGCCCCCGGCGGAGAACCCTTGGGCGCAGCGAATCAGCGACAAGAGGATCGGCGCCGCTACGCCGATGGCGGCATAGGTCGGCAGCAGGCCTATCAAGGTAGTGGCGCCGGCCATCAGCAGGATCGTCATGGCCAGGGTACGCTTGCGGCCGATGCGGTCGCCGAGCATGCCGAAGAAAATCCCGCCCAGTGGCCGGAAGGCAAACGCCACGGCGAACACGGCGAAGGTTTTGAGCAATGCCGCGCTGGCGTCGCCGCTGGGGAAGAACTGCTGGGCGATGGTCGTGGCGAGGAAGCCGTAGACGGCGAAGTCAAACCACTCGACAAAGTTACCGATGCCGGCGGCGATGATGACCTTTCGCAGAGTCTGGGGGCTGACCTGTTCGGTGGAGGGGCTCGTCATGGGGGAAGGCCTCGGGATAGCGATGGGGATGACTGATTATCGGGGCAGGCTGTTGGGCGGCGGGGCCCAAAAGAGTCGTCCGCGTAGTCAGCAGCGACTTGCGGGTATTGGGGGGAGGCAGGAATTGGGCCAGGTGAGGCAAGGAGCCTGTGCGCAACTGTGATTAAGACTTTAACAATGGTTTACATCGCTGAACCTTTGATGCCGGTATGGTTTGTGGCTACTGGCAAACATCATGGTCGCCTCGACCTACAATCCCGCCTTGCGCATGCGGGTCGAGGATTGCCTGACGGCCGGGTTCAGCAGCACCTGTGTCGCCAGTAGCGGGACATTGATTATGTTTCCATCCTGGTTGATGCACTCGGTACGACGCTTTAAGGGAACGCGGCCACGGATCTCGATCGCGTTCAACTTCGGTACATGACGCCCCTTAGGTTTCACTGATGGAAGCGTCTGCCCAACGCATCCAACCGCACCGCAATCGGCGGCAGCTGCTCACTGCTGCGAGCCAGGGTTTCCACATCGTTGGCGGTGCTTTGCGCAATGCTCTGCACCGACTGCAACCGCCCGACAATCTCCAAGTTCGCCTCGGTCTGCTCGCGGGTGGTGGTCACGATTCGCCCGTTCAGGTCGTCGATCTGTGCGATGTCGCTGCCCACCGCGCGGAGCATATCGACGGCGACCTGGCTGTCTTCCACGCAGCGGTCCACGCCTTGGCGGCTGTCGTGCATGGCTTCCACGGCCTGGCGGCTGCCGTGTTGCAGGCTCTCGATGATGGTCTTGATTTCCTGGGTGGACACTGCCGTGCGCTGCGCCAGGTTGCGTACTTCGTCCGCGACCACGGCAAAGCCACGGCCTTGCTCGCCGGCGCGGGCGGCTTCGATGGCTGCGTTGAGGGCGAGCAGGTTGGTCTGGTTGGCGATGCTGCTGATCACATCGAGCACGGTGCCGATCTGCTCGGCCTGTACGGCCAGACCTTGCACCGTTTCATGGGTGCCGTTGAGGCGTGAGGCCAACTGGGTGATTTCCTGCTGGGCGCGGCCGACACTTTCCTGGCCACGCAAAATCTGTTGGCTGGCCTTGCCAGCGTGATCCACCGCCTGTTCGACATGCACGGCGATGTGGCCCATGGCGTCTTCCATACGCTGCATGGAACCGGTCATCTGGGTGATTTCCGCCAATTGGTGCCGCGCGCCTTTTTCCAGGGTGCCGCTGGCGCTGGCCAGTTCCTGGCCGAGTTGGCCAAGGCCGTGGGAGTCGCGCGCAACGCCGTCTATCAGGTGGGTGATCTGTTGCAAGAAGTGATCGAAACGCTTGGCCAGGGACATGTGCACCTTGCCTTCGCCCTGGGCGGTTTGCGCCGAGATCTGTGTGGTGACGGAGAGCATCTTCTCGAGCATTTCCTGGCTCTCGACCGCTTCGGCCTGGCTGTGCACGGCCAGGTACAGCAGGGCGACGGTCTCCATCACCACGTAGAAGGCATGCACGAACACCATGGTCCAGCCGCCGTGATGCTCCATCACAAACACCGGAACGCCTTGATGTTGCAGGGCATGGAATACCACATGGTGCACGGCGATGGTGGCGGCGGCGACCAGGATCGGCAGCCAGTCGCGATAAAACGTCAGCACCGCCAGCAACGCGAAGATCCCGAAGTGCGATTCGATCACGCCCTGCGCCTGGTTAATGTGCAGCGCCGCCATGACCATCAAACCTGCGCCGAGGGCGCAACGCATCACGCGGCTGCCGCCTATCGCACGGTAGAGCAGTGTGAGCACCACGCTGGTACTGCCGCCAACAATGATGGCTTGCATCAAGGTGTCGTGCCAGAACGCCAGGCCCAGGGAGAACAGGAACATCAGCCAGACCAGCGCCAGCATGATGCGGTCGGCTTTGCGGTAGTGCTCGAAAAAACGCGTGCGAGTGGGCATTCACACTTACTCCATGTGGTCTGGCCGAATCAAAGTGAGGGGCAGGGTGGAGCGAATCAGATATTTTTTTGGTTTTTATTGGAATCAGTGATGCCAACCGTATATCGGCATCAGGAGGCGGGACTTTAGGCGCGGCTACCCGGACGGGTAGCCGCTTATCGGGCGATGGTCAGAAGCTGTATTTGGCCGTGACGCCAAAGCTGCGCGGGTTACCGTAGGTGTCGTTAGGACCCCAGATCGGGCTGTTGCCGATGGCCGAGTAGTAGGTGCGGTCGAAGATGTTGTTCACGTTCAGCTGCAGGTCCAGGTGCTTGTTCACCTGGTAACCGGCCATCACGTCTGCCACGGCATAGCTGCCTTGTTCCAGGCGATAGGTATTGCTGTTGGCGAGTACCACATCGTTGTACATGCGGCTCTGCCAGTAGACATTGCCTCCGACGCGCAGCTTTTCCAGTGGGCCCTGGAAGCGATAGGAAGTGGTCAGCTTGAACAAACGTTCCGGGGTGTCGGTGTCGAAACGCTGGTTGTTGTTGGACGCGTTAGTGTCCTTGATGTAATGCGCACGGGTGTACGTAAACCCGCCGCCGACTTGCCAGTTTTCGGTGAGCGCGCCTTGCAGTTCTAAATCGATACCTTGGCTGCGTACCATACCGGAGGCCTCATAGCAGGTCATGATCGGGCAGCCCGCTTGGCTCTCGGGCAGGGTAGCGCGGTTTTTCTGGTCGATCTGGAACACGGCGAGGCTGGCGTTGAGTGCGCCGTTGAAGTACTCGCCCTTGATACCGACTTCGTAGTTTTCGCCGACGATAGGTTCAAGTGGTTTGTCCGAAAAGTCCCGGTCTGTCTGTGGTGTGAAGATGTCGGTGTAACTCGCGTAAACGGAGTATTGGTCGTTCAGGTCGTAGATCACGCCGGCGTAGCGCGTGAGGTTGCGGGTGACTTTGTAGTCGCCGTCGCCCTGGCGGTCATCGTAGTCGTACCAGTCCACGCGGGCACCCAGGATCACCTTGAGCGGGTCGGCCAGGTTCAGGCGGGTGGTCAGGTAAACGCCGTCCTGGGTGGTGATGTTGTGGCCTTTGCCGTTGCGCACGAAGTCCGGTTTTGCCCCATTGAACGGGTAATTGGTGTCGTAGGGGCTGTATTCCTTGGACGTGGCGTCATAGACGCGTTTGCTGGTGCCCACCACCACTTCATGGGTGCGGCCGAAGGCTTCGACCGGGCCACTGAGGAACGTGTCCAGGCCGTACTGTTTGTCGTCCTGGTGCGATTGGTAGGCGGTGCGCGCCAGCGTGGTCTGGTAGCGCGACTGGTAGGTGCCGGTGAACACGCCATCCAACTGTGATGACGAGCCGGCGATGTGGAGCTTCCAGTCATTGGCGAAGCGATGTTCGATATCACCGAATACAGTGTCGATGGTGAGCTTCTTGTTTTCCCAATCGGAGCCGGGGTTGGTGGAGCGGGGCAGGTTCAGGTGATGGCCGTCGGTGCCGATGGGCAAGCCGCCCCAGAAGAAGTTGGTCTGGTCTTGCTGGCGCGAAAAACCCAGGGTGGCAGTGGTGTTTTCGCTGAGGTCGGCTTCACCGATGGCGTAGAACAGGCCGTGGTCGCTTTCTTCTCCTTTGCGAAAGCTGTTGGCGTCGCGGTAGGAACCCACCACGCGGCCGCGCAGGGTGCCGCTGTCATTCAAGGCGCTGGAGGCGTCGAACTCGCCGCGATAATCGTCCCAGCTGCCGGCGGCACCGGTGATCGACACCTGCGGCGTGGCGGTTGGACGCTTGCGCACAAAGTTGATCGCCGCCGACGGGTTGCCGGCGCCGGTGACCAGGCCCGTGGCGCCGCGGATCACTTCCACACGGTCGAACATCGCCAGGTTGGGCTGCACACTGTTGGCGTAGCCGGAATAAGAGCTGGGAATGCCGTCGAACATCATGTTGTCGATGTCGAAGCCACGTGAGCTGTACGTATGCCGACCGGGGCCGCTGGACTGGCTGAGGAAAAGGCCTGGCGTGTTCTTGACCACGTCGTTGACGCTGGTCATGGCCTGGTCGTCCATGCGCTGGCGGGTGATCACCGTGACGGCTTGGGGCGTCTCGCGCATGGTCAGCGGGAGTTTGGTGGCGGTCGCCATTGCTCCGGTGGTGTAGGACTGGGTGCCTTCGGTGGTCTGGCCCAACTGTTCACTACTGATCTGGGTGGCGCCCAATTCCAGTGGGGCGGCTTTTTCCGCCTCAGCGGCAAACACCGCAGGTGAACTTGCAAGACAGACGGCCAACGCCATCAGACTGGGTGAAAAACCTTTGCCGCCGTGTTGTTGCACAGACATGAAACTGACTCTCCCCGAATGCCTTCCGTGGCGAATAATAAAAGTGTTGATAATTATTCGCATCAGTGTGACATGTTGATCTTTTGGGAAAAAGGCTTCAGAGAGAATTGGTTAACGAATTTTTCACCTCCGTGTGACGGCAAATCGCCATGCCGTCGCCCTGGAAATGCGACGTGCGCAGCGCTTATTCACGCAAGGGGATCGCCACTCGACTCGTCGCCTTGACCTCCCTCAGCGCCAGGCTCGATTGAATCGACGCAATCCCCAACTGCCGCCGTAACACGCTCTCGACAAACTCGCTGTAGCTGTCCAGATCTTCCGCCAGCACCTGCAACAGGTAATCCGCATCACCGGTGATCTTGTGGCAGGACAACACTTGCGGCAGTTCCTTCACCACGGCTTCAAACGCATCCGGCGCATGATCGGTATGGATCGCAAAACGCACATGCACGAACGCCATGATGTCCAGCCCGAGCATCTTGCGGTCGAGGTTGGCCTGGTAGTCCTTGATCACGCCTTCTTCTTCCAGGCGTTTGCGTCGCCGCCAGCAGGGCGTGAGGCTCAGGGATAGACGCTCACTCAACTGGGCGTTGGAAATACTCGCGTCTTGCTGGAGCAGGGCAAGAATGGCGAGATCGGTATCATCAAGCGTGACCTGCTTGGTTTTATTTTTCATAAGTTCGCGCCAGGTAGGAAAAAATTCCCGATAAACCTATCAGTGGCGCAAGTAAAAGCAAAGAAAGCCCACGCCAGCCAGAACAAAATAGACCCTGTCTTTTACTGGCGGATGCCCACCCATGTTGACTGTTTTTAGCGAAACCCACCGTTTGCACCACGGCACCGAACTCAAAGACGGCGTGCTGAAACCTTCATTCGAGCAACCGAGCCGCGCCGACACCGTGCGTGACCGCGTCAGGCAGGTTGGCCTGGGCGATATCATCACGCCGCGCCGCTTTGATCGGGCCTGTTATGTCAACGCCCACAGCGAGCGCTATGTGACCTTCCTGGAAACCGCTTGGGCCGAATGGACCGCCATCGGTCGCAGCCATGACGCATTGCCCCTGGTATGGCCGGTCCGTGACCTGGCCAACCAGCAGGTGCCGGAATTTATCGACGGCAAGCTCGGTTTCTTTGCCATGGACGCAGGCTCGCCGATTACCCGCACCACCTGGGATGCGGTCAAAACCAGCGCGGACATCGCCTTGACCGGCCTGGCGCTGATCGGCGAAGGCCATCAGAGTGCGTTCGCCCTGTGCCGTCCACCGGGCCACCACGCGGCCCGCGAATACATGGGCGGTTATTGCTACCTCAACAACGCAGCGATTGCCGCACAGCACGCCGTGACCCAAGGCGCCAAGCGCGTGGCGGTGCTGGATGTGGATTTCCACCACGGCAACGGCACGCAGAATATTTTCTACGATCGCCCGGACGTGCTGTTCATTTCCCTGCATGGCGACCCGGCGGTGTCTTATCCGTATTTCTCCGGCGCTGCCAACGAACGCGGCGCGGGCGCGGGCGAGGGTTTCAACGTGAATTACCCGCTGCCCAAAAACACCACCTGGGATCACTACCAGACCGCCCTGATCGATGCCTGCCGGCAACTGCGCGACTTTTCCCCCGACGTGCTGGTGATCTCCCTGGGGGTCGACACCTTCAAGGACGACCCCATCAGCCACTTCCTCCTCGACAGCCAGGACTTCCTCGGTATGGGTGAAATCATCGCCAGCGTCGGAGTGCCAACCCTGTTCGTGATGGAAGGCGGCTACATGGTCGATGAAATCGGCATCAACGCCGTCAACGTACTGCACGGTTTCGAAAGCAACACCCGATAACAACAATCCGTCGTCTTTTCTTCTGCCAAAACTCAAAAACATAACAAGAGGTTTTGTGATGAAAACAACCACGTCCGGGCTTTATGAGAAGCCTGCGTTGCAACGCACCCTGAGCAACCGCCATATCCAGTTGATGGCCATGGGCGGTGCAATCGGCACCGGTCTGTTCATGGGCTCCGGCAAGATCATTGCGCTGTCCGGCACCTCGATCATCCTGATCTACATGATCATCGGGCTCTTTGTGTATTTCGTCATGCGCGCCATGGGCGAACTCCTGCTGTCGAACCTCAACTTCAAGAGCTTCGCCGACTTTGCCGGCGCCTACCTTGGGCCGCGCGCGGCGTTTTTCCTGGGCTGGTCGTATTGGTTGAGCTGGAGCGTGGCGGTGATCGGGGACGCGGTGGTGGTCGGTGGTTTCTTCCAGTACTGGTTCCCCCATGTGCCGGCCTGGATGCCGGCAGTGGGCATGCTGCTCACGTTGTTTGCGTTGAATGTATTGACGGTCAGGCTGTTTGGCGAAGTGGAGTTCTGGTTCGCGATCATCAAGCTCATTGCCGTGCTGACCTTGATCGGCGTGAGTGGGGTCCTGATCGCCAGTTCGTTTGTCTCGCCGACCGGCGTCACGGCTTCATTCACCCATTTATTGGACCCGCAGGCCGCGTTTCCCAATGGCCTGTTCGGCTTTTTTGCCGGGTTCCAGATGGCGATTTTCTCCTTTGCCGGCACCGAGCTGATCGGCACCGCCGCCGCCGAAACCCGTGCGCCGGAGAAGACGCTGCCCAAGGCAATCAACTCGATCCCGCTGCGCATCATCCTGTTCTACGTGCTGGCCCTGGCATGCATCATCGCGGTGACCTCATGGCAGCACGTCTCGCCGAGCAAGAGCCCGTTCGTGGAGTTGTTCCTGGTGGCGGGGTTTCCGGCAGCGGCGGGCATCGTCAATTTCGTCGTGCTGACCTCGGCGGCATCGTCGGCCAACAGTGGCGTGTTTTCCGCCAGCCGCATGTTGTTCGGCTTGGCAGACCTGGGGGATGCACCGGGGATCTTCCGGCGTTTGTCCAAGAGCAGCGTGCCGTTTATCAGCCTGGCCTTTACCACCTTGCTGATGTTGCTGGGGCTGGTGTTGCTGTTTGTCGTGCCGGAGGTGATGACCGCCTTTACCATCGTGTCAACCGTGTCGGCAATCCTGGTGATCTTTACCTGGTCGACGATCCTGGCGTCCTACATTGCCTACCGCAAAAAACGTCCGGACCTGCATGCCAAATCCCTCTACAAGATGCCTGGTGGGGTGCTGATGGCCTGGTTCTCGCTGGCGTTTCTCGCGTTTGTGCTGGGCCTGCTGGCGTTGCGGCCGGATACACGCCTGGCGCTGTGCGTGATGCCGGCCTGGTTTATCTGGCTGTGGATCGCCTACCCGTTCTCGCGTTTTCAGGGTGCCAGTTTGGTAAAGACATAATCCCGATCCTTCACCAATGCCTGGTGGCACGCAAAGCACGTCTGGTGCTGCGCTTCATCGGCCGGCTTGCCATTGATGAACCGGCCGAACCCCCAGCCTCCGGTGGACGCGTATTTCTTCGAGTCCTTGACCATGAACTGTACCGTGGTCGCCGCGCCGGGGATGGACGCAGTCTTGAACTCCGGCGACTGTTCATGCTTCCACGCCAATTTGGCCAGGACGGTGCCATCCGGGAAAGGCAGTTTGCCCTCTCGGTAAGCCTTGAGCGCGGCACTGTTGCCCAGCACCACGCGCAGCTCGTTCAACGGATCGGCCTCCTGGGCGGGCGCCACCAATTCCCACTGGCGGTAGCCGTTGGGAATGGTCACGCCGTAGATCGGTGACGGAGCGCTGTCGGCCAAGGCACAGGCCGAACTCGCCAGGGCCAATGCGGCCATGCACAGGCGCTTCATCACAGGTGATCCGCGTCAATGATTGCCTTGGCAAACGCTTCGGGCGCTTCCTGAGGCAGGTTGTGGCCCACACCGCCGTTGATCAGGCGGAACGCGTACTTGCCGGTAAAACGCTTGGCGTAATCTTCAGGTTGAGGGTGCGGGGCGCCGTTGGCATCGCCTTCGAGGGTGATGGTCGGCACGCCAATCGACGGCGCCTGGGCGAGTTTCTGCTCCAAGGGCTCGTACTGCGTTTCCCCCTGCACCAGACCCAGGCGCCAGCGGTAGTTGAACACGGTGATCGCGACATGGTCCGGGTTCTCCAGGCCCTTGGCGCTGCGGTCGAAGGTGGCGTCATCGAACTTCCATTGCGGCGAAGCCAGTTGCCAGATCAGCTTGGCAAAATCGTGGGTGTTCTTCTGATAACCGGCGGCACCGCGCTCGGTCGCAAAGTAGAACTGATACCACCATTGCAGCTCGGCTTTAGGCGGCAAAGGATTCTTGCCCGCCGCCTGGTTGCCGATCAGGTAACCGCTGACCGACACCAGCGCCTTGACCCGTTCCGGCCACAGCGCTGAAACGATGTTCGCCGAACGCGCGCCCCAGTCGTAGCCGCCGAGTACGGCTTGTTTGATCTTCAGCGCGTCCATGAAGTCGATCACATCACTGGCCAGCGCCGCCGGTTGGCCGTTGCGCAGGGTCTTGTCCGAGAGGAAACGGGTGTCGCCATAGCCCCGGGCGTAGGGGATCAACACGCGATAACCCTTGGCCGCCAGCAGCGGGGCGACCTGGGCGTAGCTGTCGATATCGTAGGGCCAGCCATGCAGCAAGATCACCGCCGGCCCCGTGGCCGGGCCAACTTCGGCGTAGGCCACATCCAGCAGACCGGCCTTGATGTGCTTGAGGGCACCGAAGGCCGTTTGCGCGCTGGTGACGGCGCGGGTGGGCGCGTCGGGCATTTCGGCATGGGCCACGGCCAGCACACCGAATTGCGACAAGGCCAGGGCCAGGAAAAGGGATCGGTGTGTGAAGCGGCGAGTCAATTGAGCGTGCATGGCGAGCCTCCTGCGGCTGAATGTGTGCCTGCTGCTCAGTTGAACGCCGCGTTGTATCTGTGCTGTTTCAGGAAACCGCTTGAGTTAAAGACGGTGTATCCCAGTGGGCTCTGTACACATTGCGATACAAACCCTGCGCTACGACAGCACGATCTCATAAGGTTCGCGCATTCTCTCCAGCAGCACCTGGGCCAGCATGGGCGCCAGGCCGATCGCCGGATCACCGGCCAACTGGCTGGCATAGGCGTGGGCGGCGTGAAGCTTGCGCGCCACGCTCCAGGTGTCCAGGCGCACCTTGCGTGCGCGTTGCCAGGGGATGATCGCGCCTTCGCGAGCGGGCCAGTGCCAGGCCCAGATCGGCAGTTCATACAGCTGCGCGCCCACCAGGGCGCAGGCCTTGGCGCTGGCGCGGCCGACGCTGTCGTGGTCGTCATTGCCATCGTTGCGCCAAGTACTGAACACCACATCGCCCGACTGCAGGTAGCGCGCAATGAACTGACTCAGTTGCGGCTCACGGGAGGCGAGGGCGTTGTCGCAGAAACCGCCGCGAATCCACTTCAGGCTGTGCAAGGGCATACCGAGGCGCCGCAAGGCTTCAGCACTTTCCTGAGGGCGCACCACACTGAGGCGGCTGGCCGGCCAGACGTTGGAGCCAGGATGGCTGGCACTGCCATCCGTGATGGAGATCAGTTGCAGCGGGTGTTCCAGCGTGCTGAGCAGTTGCAGCAGGCCGCCACAGGCCAGCACTTCGTCGCCGGGATGGGGCGCGACGATGACCACGCGTGCGCCGGGTGGCACCAATGAGGACGGGGAGATAGGAGGAATTTGCGCCAGCTGCGGGGCGCTGTTCCAGATTTGCTCAGGGCCGCGACGGCCGTCGCTTAAGGAAGCAAGCTTCATGGGGTGTCACATCCTTGTCGGTTGATGCTGGGTCGTGGCCCGTTGACGGGACGACGCTCTTTTTCCACCACAGGCTCTGCCGCAGTGGTTGCATGGCACTCCAACCCTGGAACGCTAGCAAGGCGTCATCAGCATAGACAAGGATTGGTCGGTTTTACATTTTGTAATGTCGCTTTTTTCAAGTGGCGAGCATCAGGCTCTTCAAGTAATCCCCGAAACCGCCCTGTGCGCGGGCATCCAGGCGCGCACTGGTGATCACTTGCGGGGAATGGCTCCAAGCGATGGAGGCGCCACACAGCTCCAGGTTACGCACCAACTGCACATCCTCATGGCACGGCAGGGGGTCGAAACCACCGGCGCGGACATAGGCACTGGCACTCACTCCCAGGTTGGCACCGTGGATATGCCGGTGACCGTCCCGCGCCTCGTAACCCTGGTGATAACGAATCTGTGCGGCAGGGTCAAAATCCTCGCTCCAGGTGTCCACAGTGACAGTGCCACACACGGCATCGGCGCCCAGCGCCAATTGGGCCACCAGCCAATCTGGCGCCACGCGGCTGTCGGCGTCGGTGCACGAAATCCAGCGGGCGCCCTGATTGAGCAGATGCCGCGCACCCACGCCACGCACGTGACCCACATTGCGTGCCTGGACTTCCAGGCATTGCACCGGGTAGGCCTGGGCAATCGCGGCGCTGCCGTCGCTGCAACTGTCCAGCACCACCAGGACCACGACGGTTTCACCCAGTAAACCCGGATGGCTGGCCGCGATCAGTGCCGCTTTCAGGCAGTCGCCCAGCAGCGCCTCTTCGTTGTGTACCGGGATCAGAATGCCGATCATCGCAAGCCCTCAAGGGTAGCGACCGAAGTGCCGTCGCGGCTCCACAGGTCGAGAAGGAAGTCGTGTTCGTGATGAGTGGCCACGCGGGGCATGTCCAAACGCTCGTGGAGCAGGGCGTGCACCTGTTCGCCAGTGTGCGGGCAGCCTTCGATGACGGGGCGCCAATGGCACGCCAGTAGCTGACCGTCGACGGTCAACGACGCGCGGGCACGATCAATAAGTGCGCACAGGTCATCGGCGTCGAGGTAATAACACAACTCGCTCAATACGATCAGCTCGAACTGGCCCGTGGGCCACTGTTCGGGCAAACGGCTTTGTTGCACCTGGGCATGCGAAAAGCCCAACAAACGACTGCGCGCCAACGCAACGGCCGCCGATGCCGTGTCGCAACACAGCAAGCGGTCACAGCGGGCTGCCAGCTCGAAGCTCAGTTCGCCATTGGCGCAACCGGGCTCGAACACCGAGGTGTAGCGCGCACGCGTGAGCAGTGCCAGGGTCAACGCGCGTTTGCGGCGCTCGTACCAGCGTTGACGGAAGGCCCAGGGGTCATCGTTCCCGGCGAACAGTTGGTCGAAATACGGGGTAGCCACACTCATACGAATACCACTTCAAAAGGTTGCAGCAGGCGCTCCACCACGTAGGGCGCCAACACGGGCCCCAGACCGATCTGCGGATCGCCCTCCAACTGGCTGGCGAAGGCATGGATGGCGTGGCGTTTGCGAGCTACCGCTTCACAGCTCAACGGGATTTTGCGGGCGCGGTGCCAGGGCACCTGGCTGTCTTCGGGGGTTGCCCAATGCCAGGTCCACACCGGCAGTTCATACAGGGTGGCGCCTAACGCAAGGGAGGCCTTGGCGCTGGCACGGCCGACGGCCTCATGGTCGCAATGACCGTCTTCGCGCCAGGTGGTGAACACCACGTCGGTGGGTTTGAGATAACGCTGAATGAAGGCCGTCAGTTCTTCTTCCCGCGCTGCCACCTTGCTGTCGGTAAACCCTGCGCGCAGCCATTGCAGACTGTGCAGCGGCAAGCCGAGACGATGCAGGGCCTGCGCCGATTCCTGGGGGCGCACGACACTCAAACGCTCAACCGGCCAACGCCGCGAGCCCGGATGACTGGCACTGCCATCGGTGACCGAAATCAGTTGGATCGCTCGGCCCAGCGCCGCTAGACCCTGCATCAGGCCACCGCAACCCAGCACCTCGTCATCCGGGTGGGGGGCAACGATCACCGCCCGATGGCCTTCGGGCACCAACTGCTCAACACTGATCCACTGCAGTTCGGCCAGCTTTGACGACGCCTGCCAGCGATGCAGCGGCGTGCCTTGGCCGACGATCGGATTGGGTTTCATAATTGCCACCTCCCTGGGGGTTCACCGGCGACGCATTCGCCGAGGCTGGCCAAGTCGCGTTCGGCGTGACTCTGGCGCACATACACCGGCAAGTCCGCCATCAACTGGGCGAAGTGCGGATCCTTGCAATAAGGCCCGGCTCCGACGGCCCGGCCGACGTGGCGCATGACTTGCTCGACCGTGTCTTCGATGCAGGCCCGCGTCTGTTGGGCCCACATCCTGGCATTGGCCTTTGGGGCGTGGTCGACCCGTTCCGCGCTGGCGCGCAGTACACACGCGGCACTGTTCAGCGCGCTGTCGACCGCGCCAAGGTGGGCGAGGGCATGGGGCTCAGGGCGCTTGCTGCACTGGTCACGCAGGACTTCCGCCAGGCGTTGCGCCGCGCCGTACCAGCAGGCGGCAATGCCAATGCCGCCTTGCCAGAAACCCGGGCGGGCGAGGTAATCCCCCGGTCCGCCCACGGCGATCCCCCAGGCTTCGTCAAACACGACGTCCACACTGCCGGTGGCGGCCATGCCCACGGCGTTCCAACCTTCGTCCGACACGATGATGCCCGGTTGATCCATGGCAACCGCCACCAACTGCTGGCGGTCTTCTTCGTCCCAGGCCGTCAACAACCCATGGCTGACCACCGCCGCGCCGGAGCACCAGGCCTTACGCCCTTGTACCTTAAGGCGATGGCCGTCTTTGAACACGCGCACCTTGGCGGTGGGGGGCTCGGCTGCCCACATGCCCCAGGTGCTACCCAAGGGCGGTGACGGGCTATTGAGTTCAGCCATGATTGCCAGCGCATCGGTGTGGCCTTCGAACAGCTTGCACAAGCGCAGGTCATGGCCTGCCACCTGCGCCAGGCGACTGAACCGTTCGAGCGTCTGACCGCTGCCCGGCAAAGGCAGTTGGTCCAGGCCTTCTTCCTGAAGTGCCTTCAGGGCCGCGCCCAGGGCGTGCGTGTCCGCATAGCCCCGGTAGCCTTGAAGGATTCCATGCGGAGCCATGTCACACCTCGTCTTCACGCTGCAATTCAAACAGGAGCAACGAACGGCCGGTCACCGCGTACTCATGATCGAAATCAAAGCGCTCCTGGCCCCGCACTGCTGGGGAATTGGTATCAAGCATGCAGGTCCAGAACTCGCCTTCGGGCACCGGTGGCAGACGGAAATTGACCATGTCGTGATGGGCGTTGACCACCAGCAGCAAGGTGGCATCCGCGCCGGCACGGCGGATCCCGGTTTCCTGCGCACGGCCATCCATCAGCATCCCCAGGCAACGGCCGTGGCTGTCTTCCCACTGTTCGGTGGTCATTTCATTGCCATCCGGCGCGAGCCAGGTGACGTCCTTCACGCCGATATCTTCGTTGTAGTCGCCCACCAGGAAGCGTCCACGCCGCAGAATCGGGTAGGCCAGGCGCAGTTTGATCAGGCGTTTCACAAACTTGAGCAGGGCCTTGCCGTCGTCGTCCAAGTCCCAGTTGACCCAGCCGATCTCGCTGTCCTGGCAGTAGGCGTTGTTGTTGCCGTGCTGGGTACGGGCGAACTCATCACCCGCCACGATCATCGGTGTACCTTGGGCCAGCAGCAGGGTTGCGAAAAAATTGCGCATCTGGCGCAGGCGCAGTTCGTTGATTTCCGGGTCATCGGTCGGTCCTTCGACGCCGTGGTTCCAGGACAGGTTGTTGTTGCTGCCGTCCTGGTTGTTTTCGTCGTTGGCTTCGTTGTGCTTGTCGTTGTAGGACACCAGGTCGTGCAGGGTGAAACCATCATGTGCGGTGATGAAGTTCACCGAGCTGTAGGGGCGGCGGCCCCGATGGTTGAACATCTCGCCCGAAGCGGTCATGCGCCCGGCAAAATCCGCCAACTGGCCGTCATCGCCTTTCCAGAACGCGCGCACGGTGTCGCGGAAACGGTCGTTCCATTCGACCCAGCCCGGTGGGAAGTTACCCACCTGATAGCCGCCTGGGCCGCAGTCCCAGGGCTCGGCGATCAGTTTGAGCTGGCGCAATACCGGGTCCTGGCGACAGGCGACCAGGAAACTGTGGCGCTCATCGAAACCATCGCGGTAACGGCCAAGAATAGTCGCCAGGTCGAAGCGGAAACCGTCGACGTGCATCTCATTGGCCCAGTAACGCAAGGAGTCGGTGACCATCTGCAACACGCACGGATGGCTCAGGTCCAGGGTATTGCCGGTGCCGGAATCGTTGATATAAAAGCGCTTGTCATCGGGCATCAGACGGTAGTACGACGCGTTGTCGATACCGCGCATGGACAGGGTCGGGCCGCGCTCGTTGCCTTCGGCGGTGTGGTTGTAGACCACGTCGAGAATCACTTCCAGCTTCTGCTCATGCAGGTGCGCGACCATTTCCTTGAACTCGGCGATCTTGCCGCTGGCCAGGTAACGCGGGTCAGGGGCGAAAAACGCGATGCTGTTGTAACCCCAATAGTTCGTCATGCCTTTTTGCAGCAGGTGCTGGTCATTGACGAAGGCATGCACGGGCAGCAATTCGACCGACGATACGCCCAACTGGCGAATGTGCTTGAGTACGTCGTCTTCCATCAGCCCGGCGCAGGTGCCGCGCACGGATTCGCCCACGGAAGGGTGGCGCATGCTGATGCCGCGCAGGTGGGTCTCGTAGATGATCGTGCGATCCCATGGCACACGCACGGGTTGGTCATTGCCCCAGGTGTGTGCCGGGTCGATGACCTTGCACTTGGGCACGAAGGGCGCACTGTCGCGTTCGTCGAAACTGAGGTCGTCGTCCGGGTGGCCGATGGTGTAGCCAAACAGTGCTTCGGACCACTTCAGTTCGCCCACCAGTTGCTTGGCATAGGGGTCGATCAGCAATTTGTTGTGGTTGAAACGATGGCCATTGGCCGGGTCATACGCGCCGTACACGCGGTAGCCGTAAATCAGCCCGGGGTGGGCGTCGGGCAGGTAACCGTGGAAGGTTTCGTCGGTGTATTCCGGCAGTTCGATTCGCTCCAGTTCCACTTCGCCGGAATCATCGAAGAGGCACAGCTCGACCTTGGTCGCGTTGGCCGAGAACAAGGCAAAGTTGACGCCCAGGCCGTCCCAAGTGGCGCCAAGGGGGAAGGGCAAACCTTCACGAATTCGCGACGGCTCATTGCCCGGCGTCGAAGGGGTTTTATCGGGTTTGCGCATTGAGTTGCTCCTGCAAGGGTCTTTTTTCAGGCCGAACGCGGCCTTGCTGACGATATTTCAGCTGAGAGTCTGGTAGTTGAAATCACCTCTTGCCGACAGCGTCGGCAAGAGGTGAGGGGTCAAGGCTTGGGCTTTTTCGGCGCGGCTGGCTTTTTAGCGGCCGGTGGCGCCGGCTTGCTGGCCGCGGCCGTCGCGGGCTTGGCTTTTGCCGGCGGCTTGGGGGCGCCAGCCTTGGGTTTGACGGCTGCCTTGGGCTTGCTCGGCGTCAGCGCTTCGGCCTCCGCCAGTTTGCGCGCCATCTCCCAGTGCCGCGCATCTTCACCATGGGGTTTGCCTTCGGACTCCCAGATCTGATGCGCCAGTTCGCGTATGCGTTTGTCTTCAGTACTCATCACAATGCTCCTCACAGAAAATTTTCAGCTTTCTTGATCATCAGGATTGATAAAGACATTGACCGGGAAATCCCCCAGGGCAGCGCTAACCAACAGCTCCTTGTCTGGTGTGACTGCGCCTGTATGAAAAAGTCCCTTCCAGTTTTGAGTTGTCGCGGCGAACGGTAGTTTCACCCGTGTATCGCCCCAAACCTGCGCATTGATCTGGGGATGCACACCGTTTTCAAGCAGGTCATGGGGCCAACGTGGCACCACCACCAGCAAGCGTTTGCCCTGGTGTTCGCGACAAAAGGCGACCACCCGCTCGGCGTGTTTGCCGACCACTTCCAGCGGTGTGTAGGTGGCGCTGCGGAACAGCTCGGGATGGGCCATGCGCACGGCCAACACCTGAGCAATCAGCGCCTGTTTGATACGCCCGTCACGCCAGTTGAACAACAGTTCGCCGATATCCGCAGGGGTAGCCAGCGCCTCTTGCCGTGCACTGAAATCCACCGGGCGACGGTTGTCCGGGTCTACCAGGCTGAAATCCCAGAACTCAACGCCCTGGTACAGGTCCGGTACACCTGGCACGGTGAGACGAAGCAAGGATTGCGCCAGGCCATTCAGCGCACCGGCAGGGGCGATCGCTTGAGCAGCATTGCCGATGGCGGTCCGTAGAGCGCGGCCGTCCTCGCTTAGCAGCAGCCGTGAAAGGAACGCTTCGACGCCTTGTTCATAAGCCTCGTTGGGCGCGCTCCAGCTGCTCTGCAACTTGGCTTCGCGCAGGGCTTTTTGTTGCCACTGCCACAGGCGCTGCTGGTAGGCAGCAAAGTCAGCGCCCTGATCCAGCGGCCAACTGCCCAGCAGGACCTGATACAGGATCAATTCATCGCCGGCCGACGGCGTGCTTGCATCGGTACGCAACGGCGCGGCGAGGGTGCGCCAATGCTCCACCTGTTCGACGTACCACGGCGCGCACTCACTCAACACCGCCAGGCGTGCGCGAGTGTCTTCGCCGCGCTTGTGGTCATGGGTGGCAGTGGCCAGCAGGTTGTGGGGAAAAGTCTGCAGGCGCTGCTGGTTGACCGCATGAAAGTCGCTCAATGGCGCGCTGAACTGTTCCGTGCTGAAGCCCACGTCGTTGCGCGACAGCAGTACCGCCGAGCGATAGAACGCGGTGTCTTCCACGGCCTTGGCGGCGGCGGGGGAAGTCAATTGCTGGAAGCGCACACAAGCATGCTTGAGGATCTTGCGTTCACGGCCCACCGGGCGATTTCGCCAGGGCTCACCGCCCAGCCATTTTTCCAGGTGGTCGAGCACCGGCCAGTCGCCTTCGCCCAGGGTTGTGCGTGCGCCGTCCATGGCTTGCTTGAATAGCGTGTCGTCAGCAGCGCTGCGCCCACGCGCGCTGATGTAGGTGCGGTACACCGGGAAATGCACAATCAGTTCCTGCAAGGCACGGCGGATGGCACCTAGTGTCAGGTCGCGGGTCATCACATCGTCGCGGGCCACTTGCAGCAGGGCTTGTGCCACGCTTTCAAAGTCGCCGCCGAGGGAGCCGTTGAGGATTTGCTGGCGCGCCAGCCGCGCTTCTTCGATGAACGCCGCAGGCCGTTCACTGTGACGGGTCCACAATTGGGCCAAAGGCTCGAAGCCGTCCGGGTGATGTTGCAGCAGGGACAGCTGGTTCATGAACTCGTAGCCGGTAGTGCCGTCCACTTGCCAATCGGTGCGCAGGGTTTCGCCTTCGCCGAGGATCTTCTCCACGAAGATCGGCAAATGCCGGTCCGGCGCCAGCGCATCCACCCGGCGGCGCAGTTTGCGGCAATACCCGCGCGGGTCGGCAAGGCCGTCGATATGGTCGATGCGCAGGCCATCCACCAGGCCTTCGCTGATCAGTTCGAAGATCTTGCCATGGGTGGCTTCAAATACCGCGGTGCGCTCTACGCGCAAGCCGCCCAATTCGTTGACATCGAAGAAGCGTCGCCAGTTGATGTCGTCCGCTGCGGTGCGCCAGCTGGCGAGGCGATAGGCCTGTTGTTCGAGCAGATTATGCAGGCGGTCGAAGTCGAACGTCGCCAGCTGCGCCTCGATGGCCTGGCGTACGGGTTCTTCAGTGGCCCGTTCGGCCAGTGCCTGTTTGAGCCAGGCGGCTTCGTGGTAAGCATCGTCCTGGTAGGCCAGGGCGCTGAAGCGGTCGGACAACGGCCTGAGTAATTCATCGTTACCCAGGATCGTCGCGTAATCCCGTGGGCATATCGGAAAACGATGTTCGTAATGCTCAACGTAGAACGCGCCGTGGGTCGCATCAAACTGCAGGCTCACGGTGCCGTTCTGCAAGGCTTCGCCGTAATCGCTGCCAAGGAACGGCATCAGTAACTGGCCTTTGAGCAGCGGGTCGGGCGAGTGCCACTGGATATCGAAGAACTCGCTGTAGGGGCTCATGCGCCCCCATTCCAGCAGGTCCAGCCACCAGGGATTATCCGCACCACCCACCGCCATATGGTTGGAGACGATATCGAGGATCAGGCCCATCCCGTGTTCACGCAACGCGGCGACCAGACGACGCAAGGCGGCTTCGCCTCCCAATTCCGGGTTTACGCGGGTGGGGTCGACCACGTCGTAGCCATGCATGGAACCGGCGCGGGCGCTGAGCAGCGGTGAAGCGTACAGGTGGCTGATGCCAAGGCGGGCGAAGTAGGGCACCAGCGGCACCGCGTCGTCCAGGGTGAAACCTTTATGGAATTGCAGGCGCTGGGTAGCGCGCAGGGGCAGTGCTTTCATCGGTCACGCTCGTAGGCTTGGTTGCGCGCGACGGCCAACAGTTCGAGGCGGCGTGCTGCGCCGGCATTGTCGAGCAGGCTTGACGCCTCGCCCGGCAGGCGGCGGCGCCAATTAGGGTGGGTGTCGGTGGTGCCAGGGAGGTTGGCCTGTTCCTCCACGCCGAGGGCGTCCTCCAGTGGCAACAGCACCAGCGGGGCGCGGGTATGGCCGAGGTAACGCACGCTGGCGTCGATCATATGGTCGGTTTCATTGCGGATTTCTTCGACGAAGTTCTGCGGGTCCTGGCTCAAGGCCTGGCGCAGCGCCTGGCGTTCGCGCAGGCGGTGTTCGCTCCATTGTTCCACGGTGGGCGCATCGATCAGGCCAAGCTGGACGTTCCAGTCGATATCACGGCTGTGCCACCAACCGTTGAGGGTCGGCAGGTCATGGGTGCTGGTGGTGGCCAGGGCGTTGTCCGGCCAGTCGAGGATCGGCTTGAACTGGCCGTCGTGGTTTTGCTCGAACAACAACACGCGCATACCCAGGATCGAGCGCGCGATAAGTTTTTCGCGCAGGCCGTCCGGTACCGTGCCCAAGTCTTCTCCGAGCACGATCGCGTGGTGGCGGTGGGATTCCAAGGCCAGCAGGCGCAGCAGGTCGTCCACTGGGTAATACAGGTAGGCGCCTTCACGCGGCGAGGCACCCATGGGGATCACCCATAGGCGTTGCAGGCCCATCACATGGTCGATGCGCAAGCCACCGGCATGGGCGAAGTTGGCGCGCAGCATTTCGATAAATGCACGGAAACCATGGCGCTTAAGCCCTTCTGGGGAGAACGCGGAGATGCCCCAGCCTTGGCCGGCACGGTTGAGGATATCGGGTGGCGCGCCCACGGTCAGATTCGCAAGCAATTCGTCCTGGCGACTCCAGGCCTGGCTGCCACCGCCGTCAGCGCCCACGGCCAGGTCTGCAATCAAGCCGACGCCCATGCCACTGCCGCGGGCAGCTTGTTGCGCACGTTCCAGGCAGCGGGCGATCAGCCACTGGCTGAAGGCGAAATAGCCGATCTCATCCGCGTTTGCTGCGGCGAAAGCGACCAGCGCCGGGCTCTGCGGGTTGCGCCAGTCTTCGGGCCAGTGGCGCCAGTCGAGGTCTTCACCTTTGGCGGCACGCGCCGCTTGCACGGCTTCGAAGCGACAGTGGTTTTCCAGCGCTTCACCACCGGCCTGGCGGAAACTCAAGAAGTCGGCGTGTTGTGGATGCTGGCCGTGGCGGAAGTCCTCATACAGCGCCCGCAGCAGGCGTTGCTTGGCCTTGGCGGCCGTGGGCCAGTCGATGAGGGTGTGTTGTTCCAGGTCGTGCAGCTCATCCGTCAGGCCTAAAGCGTCGATGGCATTGCGCACTTCGCGCTCACCCAGGATGCAGCCCGGCGAGGCGTACAAACTGTTGAGGAACAAACGACTCGACGGCGAATACGGGCTGTAGCGCTCGGTGTCGGCGCTGAACATCGCGTGCATTGGGCTGATCGCCAGGGCATCGGCACCGCGCTCGGCGGCCGAACGGGCCAGGTGTTCCAGGGCCAGGGTGTCGCCAAACCCGCCATCGCCCAGGCGGCGCAAGCTATACAGTTGCGCGCTGAGGCCCCAGGCGCGGGCCGGGCGGCTGTCGACGGCCTCGGCCACGCTGTAGCAATGGGTAGGCGCGACGGCCAAGGTGAAGGTCTGTTCGGCGATATGCACCTGGTGATAACCGAGTGCGATGACGCCCGGCAGCACCGCGTCGCCATCGAGGCGCAGATCCAGGGTTTCGCCGTCTTCGAGGCTGACTCGACACAGGGTGTCGGGTTCAAAGTAGCGGGCCAGGTCCAGGCCTTCGCCGCTGTCGATGGTCATCAGCGGCGGCAGGTGTGTGTCTTGTTGCGCTCGTTCCAGTTCGAGCAGGCTGGCGTCGACCTCGGCATCGCTGTCGGCCGGGTGGCCCAGACCTTTGAGAACGGCGCGCAGGGCGTCGGGTTTTACACGTTGCGGGCGGCCGTTTGCGTCGATCCAATCGACGGCCAGTCCCGCTCGGCTGGCGAGGATTTCCAGGTTCGCTTCGCTCAAGGGTGCTCTCCAACAGGGGATAGGGTAACGCGTGCGCTGTACGGCGGCAGGTGGGCACCGAGGTTGGCAGGCGTTTCGAAAAGGACAGGCCCCGCGGCCGGATGATCCAGCGGCGTGGCACTCAGGTTGAGGTCGATCTGCAGCAGACTGCCATTACCCAGGCGCCAGCGCGCGCTGACGGCACCGTCGGCCAGCACCTGCGCGCCCAGCGCGAGGCTGCCCGGCACGTGCGGCACGATGTGGTGGTGGCGCAGGTTCAGCAGTTGGCGGTAGAGCTGGGCGTGTGGATGGTCTGCAAAGGTCGGGGCCGACTGCTGGAAAGTCGCCAGCGCATTGGGATCAGGGATGCGTTCACGTCGCTGCGGGTCATGGAACGCGGCGAAGTCGGCGAACTCGTTACGACGGCCTTCGCGTACGGCTTCCGCCAGTTCGCCATGGTGGTCGGTAAAAAACAGGAAGGGCTCGCTGGCGTTGACTTCGTCGCCCATGAACATCAGCGGGATCATGGGTGAGAGCAGCAGCAGGGCCGTCGCCGCCTCTAACGCCTGGGGCGAGCACAGTTGATGCAGGCGCTCGCCCAGGGCACGGTTGCCGATCTGGTCATGATTCTGCAAAAACGCCACAAACGCGCTCGGCGGCAGGTGCCCGCTGGGTTCGCCGCGTTCATGGCCATGGCGAGTGGTATGGCCCTGGTAGATAAAGCCTTCGCCCAGGCAGCGCGCCAGTTTGGCGGTAGGCGCCTGGGCAAAGTCGCTGTAATAGGCGTCGGTTTCGCCGGTCAGCAGTACGTGTAGGACGTTATGAAAGTCATCATTCCATTGCGCGTCAAAATCGTGCTGCAGGAGGCTGGCTTGATTAAGTTCGTTTTCCAGCATCAGCCAGACGTGTCGGCCCGTGTCGACTTGCTCACGAACGCGGTGAGCCAGTTGTTTGAGAAAGTCCGGGTTATCGATGGCGTGTACGGCGTCCAGGCGTAGGCCGTCGAAGCGATATTCGAGCAGCCACATCAAGGCGTTATCCAGGAAGAAGTCCCGTACTTCACGCCGATCGAAGTCGATACCCGCGCCCCAGGGCGTGTGCACGTCTTCCTGGAAGAAGCCTTTGGCGTATTGGCCAAGGTAGTTACCGTCGGGGCCGAAGTGGTTGTAAACGACGTCGAGGATTACCGCCAGGCCATGTTCGTGGGCACTGTCGATCAGGTGCTTGAGTTGGTCGGGCGTGCCGTAGGAGGCTTGGGGCGCGTAGGGCAGGACGCCGTCGTAACCCCAGTTGCGTTCACCGGGAAATTGCGCCAGCGGCATCAATTCAATGGCAGTCACGCCCAGCTCGGCCAGGCGTGGCAGATGTTTCTCGACGCCGGCATAGCCGCCCATCGCGCCGACGTGCAGCTCATAAATGACGGCCTCGTGCCAGGGGCGGCCTTGCCACTGGCTGTGACGCCATTGATAGGCGAGGGGATCGACCACCACGCTCCAACCGTGTACATCCGAGGCCTGGGCCCTGGAGGCAGGGTCGGGTACATCCATTTCCCCGTCGATATTGAAGCGGTAGCGCGTGCCCGCCGGGCACGCTATTTCAGTTTCAAACCAGCCTTCTGCCTGGGGCAGCATGGCGACGGACTTGCCGTTTTCCAATTCAACG
>Ga0302347_1001066_pt1 | contig 35665 bp, 39 predicted proteins | sample PhyWR1_FD_202178 | JGI IMG/M metagenome (GOLD analysis project Ga0302347, IMG submission 202178) | Leaf surface microbial communities from wheat plants in UC Gill Tract Community Farm, Albany, California, United States - DLSL W.R1 (v2)... | ecosystem: Host-associated > Plants > Phyllosphere >... | reverse complement strand
CAGTTCGAAGTGGTCTACCCGAGCGTGTCGGCCGAAGCCGAGCCGCCGGTGAGTGTGGTCGACAAGGTGGTGGCGAAGAAAGGCACCCAGGCCGTAGCCGAGGAATACCTGAAGTACCTGTGGTCGCCAGAGGCCCAGGAAATCGCCGCCAACAACTACCTGCGCCCGCGCGACGCGACGGTACTGGCCAAGTACACCGACCGTTTCCCGAAAGTCGATTTCCTGTCGGTGGAGAAGACCTTTGGTGACTGGCGCACCGTGCAGAAGACCCACTTCAACGATGGTGGGGTGTTTGACCAGATCTACACCAACCAATAACCGTAAGGGGGCTTCTGGCCCTCTTTTTTCGCCCCCCTTACTTACCCCTTTCGCAATCCCTGCTAGTCAAGAAACCATTTGATATAGCACACTCCACCCCCAACACCGGACCTATAACCTACAAATAAGTAAGACATTTCTGACATATAGAAATATCTCGTACACACCTGCCTTTCAAGCTACCTTGCCGAGAAAATCGCAAAGCGTTAAGGTACCGTCGACGACTTGAAAAGGATCAACCCAATGATAAATGGACATATCAATTGGTTGATAAAGCCGCTCGGCTATCAGCCAATTACCAAGCGATGCCCTTCGTGCGAAGTCAAAAAACTTTTTCTACCCGCAGGCACTTTCAGGGTCAACGCCCAGAAAAAAACTCTTGATGTCTGGAATATCTATAAATGCGAAAAGTGCGACTACACGTGGAATATTGACATCCACGCCCGCATCAACACCAACAAGCTCGACCCTGAACTTCATCAACGCTTTCTGCACAATGACCTTGATGAGGTTCGTCGTTACGCCTACAACTACAGCTTATTGAAACGCAACCATGCCGAACTCGGCCCGACCCCACGCTATGAAATACAGGGGCCATCACCGTATGCGCTCACTGACGCCGAACAGGTGACCATCACCCTTGACTTCGAGCAACCCATTCCTGTACGCCTGATCAATATCCTCACCCGCAAGCTCTGCCTTTCCCGCGGCCAGGTCGCTCGCCTGATCGACGAGGGCGTGTTGCTCGACTTGTCGCCAAGCGACCTCAATCGCAAGTTCAAGCAGAGCATGACGCTGCGCATGAACCTGGCACGCCTCTACCAGCTCGATCCACCGTTCGTGGAAAGTCCGGCCAATGTGGAAGTCTCCTGACATCAATGTTTTTCCAAGGAGGAGGACACTGTCATGCTGTTTGCAAAACCCGCCCATCCCGACAAACTCAATCTGCTGTGCTTTCCCTTTGCGGGTGGCAGTGCCGATTTCTACAACCGCTGGAAGCTCCCGGCGTTCGATGACATTATTGTCCACCCGATTCAATTACCGGGGCGCGGCCAACATATAAACCTGCCACTCATCAGTAGCATGTCACTGTTGATAGATCTGATAACCAACGAACTACATCACTTTCGCGATTGCCGCTTTGCATTACTGGGCACCAGTATGGGCGGGTGGCTCGCCTTCCAACTTGCACAACAACTCAAGCACCAAGAAAGTTCGCTGAAACCGGAATGCCTGGTCATATGTTCCACGGCCCATCCTGCTTTCCGAAAACACTTGCCGCAGATCGATAACATTGATCATAGCGCCGCGATCAGGCGGCTGGGCGAATTCAATCCCTCCTGCCTGGTCACGTTGAAAAACCCTGAACTGGCGTCGTTGTTCCTGCCCATCCTGCAAGCCGACTTCACCCTGTGCAGAACATGGCAATTCAATTCGAACATTGGCGTCGACTGCCCGATCTGGGCATTTCATGCCCATGACGATCACATCGTCGACCACAGCATGATGCTGCCCTGGAAAAACCTCACCTGCGGCGCGTTTCAGATGAGCCGCGTCGATGGTGATCATTTTTTCACCGAACACCCCTCGCCCGCGTTTCTCGAACAACTGCACCGCCTGCTTCACTTGACGCAACGCCAACCTCTGCTACGTCCTTGAATAGCGCCGGCAGTCACTGACGGCGCCCACCTCATCCCTAACCATCGACTTCTTCGAGCAAGCCACTGATCTGCTGGCGCACATGCGCGAACAACCGCCTGCCGATATCCGCGCTGGCCGTCGAAGTTTTCGACAACACCCCTTGAGTCGATGCGCCTTGCGAAAGCGGCAACCGGGATGCTTGTATCCAGGCCCGTGGCGCTCTGCGCCGTCATCTGTTGCGGCGGCACATGATGGGCGAAGTCCGAACACATGGCGCCGACATAGACCCCACCGCGTTGTCCGCGCAATGCCGCAGGCGGCATCCCGGCCTGTTCCAGGGCAGCCCAGGCCAAGGTCAGCAGCAAACGCTGTTGCGGGTCCATCTGCGACGCCTCGTGGCCACCCAGCCCGAAGCGCTCGTGGTCAAAGTCGCAGGCACCGTCGATAAAACCACCGATCTCGTCAGGCGCCACATGCCAGCCACTTTCCGCTCGCTCGGTGAAATGATCGTGAGCAACCGGCCCGATGCCTTGGCCGCCGTTTTCGAGCAAGCGCCAGAACGCAAGGCTGTCGTCGGCCCCGGGGAAACGGCAGGCGAGGCCCGTGATCGCCACCGCCTGTCGGTGATCTGCAAGCCTTGATGCCTGCGGTTCGACACGTTCGCCCTCGTCACCACACAGGTGCCGGCACAACTGCGCGGGGGTCGCGAAGCGCCAGAACAAGGTAGGTTCCAGGTCCCGTTCCAGCTGTGCTCCCAAGGAAGCCAGTAGGCCGGTCACGGCGATCGAATCCAGGCCGAGGCTACCCAGCCGGGTGTCCTCCTCTACCCGCTCCCCATCACAGGCCGACGCCAGTTGCGTTAGCACCACAGCCATTACTTGCTCGTATCCAGCACTCATGCAGATATCCCTTTAGGTTTGCCATGGCTTCCTGTCATGGCGGCGGGTCGGTCATGCTCCACTTTCTGCCATTGCGATCGGCCGCATGTCCTCGAACAATCGATGGACCAATGCCTCGATGGGGAGCACACGGGCGATCTCAGGCGCCACCAGCACGGTGAGGCGCAAGCGTCGCTCGTACAGTTCGGCCTCGAAACTCAATGCCAGGTCGGCCACCTGCCGAGGATCGCGCGCGATGTGCAGTTGCTCCGGGGCAGGCCGGTAACCAATCAGGCTGCCGCCCGGCTTGTGCGCCGAGATGAAGTTGAAACCGATGGCAGGCAAGTCGGGCACCGGCGCGCCCGCGACACCGCTGAAATACCGGATTGCGAAGGCGTGTGCCTGCGCCATGGCCTGTTCGACCTCGGCCCTGGCCGACCGCGCGGTTTCTCGCAGGCAGGGTCCGGCCTGAAGCGTCAAGCGCACCGGGAGCGGGAACGACACCGACCCCACCAGCTGGGTGACGGGTGTCTGCCATTGGCCAACGAAATGCGGGCTGACCCACATCTCTTCACGACAAACCGGATGGCCTCACGCAGATGATCAGCATAAAGATGCTCCTGCGGTATCAGGACGTCACCTACATAACGCTGCTCCAGATGCAAGGCCGCACGCTGATCATACAATTGCCCCAATAATAGGCGCATGCCATCTCTCCAAATTTAAAGCAGCACAAATCCGGACCTGTAACTATTCAACCGAACAGTTCCAAGCCAAGCATTATTTGACTGAATTAAGTAGAAACTTACTGTTCGGCAGAAGCTGTCGGATACCTTCGAAAGTTTACAAACACCAACAATGCGATCACCACCAGCACCCCCACGGTGGCCATCATTACCGATGACACCGCCTGGTCGAACGCCAATCGCGCATTCACCGCGATTTCCTGCCCCAGCGGTGTGGGCATCTGCGCGGCAGCAGCCAGCGCGCTGTCGATCCCGTCCTGCAGGCGCACCGCGTCGGCGGCCTGCTCGGGCACTACCAGGGAGCGGCTGTATACCACCGACATCAGGCTACCCATGAAGGCGATGCCCAACCCCCCTCCCAACTCGTAGGAGATTTCCTCGGCCGACGCGGCCATGCCCGCTCGCTCCGGCGGCGTGCTGACCATAATGGTGGTGGACGCCCCGGTCATGCTCGCCCCTACGCAAGCGCCCATGACGAACAGCAGCAGCAGTTGCAGGGCGACCGAATGGCTGAAACTGTACATGAACAGGCCAATGGCACCGGCGTAGATCAACAGTGCGAGCACCAGGAACCGGTCACAGCGAACCTTGGGCAGCATCCAACCGCTCAACGGACCTGCCACGATCGCACCCACAGAAAGGGGCAGGAAATACAGACCGGTCTCGAGCGGGGATAGCCCGACCACCAATTGCAGGCGCTGGCTCAGTACCAGGTTGATGCCCATCAGGCAGCCGGCCGCGGCCAAACTGGCGATGACCGCGGAGGAGAACGCGGGACTGCGGAAAATCTGCAGGTCGATCAACGGAAATCCACGCTTGCGCTGCCCCCGTACGAACAACCAGCCGAAGCCCGCGCAGAGGACCAACGCCCCTAGCGCCGCAGCCAGCGAGGGCTCAGGCTTGGCGAATTCCTTGATCAGGTACGCCAGGCTAATGAGCCCTACCATTGCCTGCAGGGAACCAAGCAGGTCCCATGGGCCGGCGTTGGCCTGCGGCGTGTTCCTGATCAGGAGCAAGGACAACACCAAGGCCACCAGCACAATGGGCACGTTGATCAGGAATACCGAGCCCCACCAGAAATGCTCGAGCAGCGCCCCCCCTATCAGCGGGCCTATCGCTGCACCACCGGAAGCCACGGCCGTCCAGACGCCAATGGCCAAACCGCGCTCACGCTCATCCTCGAAGGTCAGGCTGATGATCGCCAGCGTGGCCGGCATCATGGCCGCCGCACCGACGCCCAGCGCCCCCCTGGCCAGGATGAGCAGCGCGGAAGATGGCGCGGATGCAGCCAGAAGCGACGCCGTCCCGAACAGCACAAGGCCGATCACGAACAAGCGCTGGTGACCGATACGATCACCCAAAGTGCCGGCGCCCAGTAACAGGCCAGCAACTACCAAGGGATACATATTTATGATCCACAGCTTTTCGGAGGCAGATGCCCCGAGCGCATGGGTAAGTGTAGGCAAGGCGATGTAAAGGACCGTCATGTCGATCGCAACCAATAGCAAGGCGAAGGACAGAACGGCCAATACGAGCCATCGCTGGTAATTGTTGAACATTGGCATTCTCCCTGCCTTGATCAAGCCGATCACTGATTGTCGGCGCCGCATCCAAATAGGAACTCTGACCCTAGTAGACGGCCAACCGCATTGCAAAAATCAAATATTAAAAATTGTAAAGCAATCAATCTTCTCACAATAAATATAAAAAAATAGATTATATCCGTAAGATAATTCCTACATCATTGGATGAATAATGACGTTTTTATAATATAACTCCATCGCCTTGAGCGCTCCTCCACGCCCGCATCCGAAAAATCCGGCGGATTCGCCAGCCGCTCGGCGAACGCCAGCGCCGGCGCATGCAAGGACAACTCTTCGATCAGGAACTGCAGCCCGATGCCTGGGTCGTTGGCACACGCCAGTAAGGTGTCGAACAACGGGGCAACCCGCCTGCCGGACAACAGCGTGCCGTTCACCTCGGCTCCTGCAAGGGATGCGCCGACATTTCATCGAACTTTTCCCTCGCCAATCAGTTCCTTGAGTAACCGAGCCCCGCTCACCCCGGCCCAAGGAGTACTCCAGTGCTGCGCTACCTCTATACCCTGCGGCTTGGCTGCCTGCTGAGCACCCACCTGCTGGCTGCCGACCCCGCCCCCACCGAAGAACAACCCGCCGAGCCCGAACCGGTACTGCAAGGCGGCCTGCTGGGCGCCCTGGCCGATGGCCTGGACAGCGCCGCCCAGGAGCTGGACCTGGACGCCCATCTGGTCGATGCGTGGCGCCTGCGCACCGAACGCGCCGCCAAGGAGGTGAAACGCCTGGTTGACCGCCATTCAGCCAGCGACTCGCTGCAACTGGCCGGCAACTTCCTGTTGCTCACCCTCACCTGGGCGGCCGCCTTCGCCCTACTCACCAGCCTGGGCCGCTGGATGGCCACTGGCTGCGCGAGCGCAAACGCGCCAGCAGCCTGCTCGGCTACCTGCTGCCCTACACCCTGCCAGCGCTGGCCAGCCTGCCACTGACGCTGTACGTCAGCCGCTTCCTCGACCCCTCGGTGGCCCGCGCACTGGGGCTGAGCCTGGCCTACGCCACCAGCAGCGGCCTGTTCTCGACCTCGATAATCCTCTGCCTGATCACCCTGTTCGACGCCGACCACAAGCCCCCGGCCGTGGCCGTAATCAAGCGCCTGGCGCCACGCCCGCTGTTCCTCATCGGCTTCCTCGCGGCCTGGAGCGACGCCCTGACCAGCCCACAGATCGCCCGCCAGTTGGGCGGCAACATCACCGCCAGCGTCGCCGTGATTACCGGCCTTACCGCCACCTTCATCTTCGCCAGCCTGGTCATCCGCTTGCGCCGCCCGGTAGCCCACCTGATCCGCAACCGCGCGTTCAAGGACCGCGTGCAACACCGGGCCGTGCAGGAAACGCTGCGGATCTTCTCGGCGCTGTGGTACCTGCCGATCCTGCTGATGATCCTGGTCTTGGCGGTTCACCTGGTCGGTGCCGGCGCAGAAATGCCAGAAGGCCTTGCAGAAAGTCTTGCTGACCACCGTGCTGCTGGTCTCGACCGTGTTCCTCAGCACTTTGCTGCAACACCTGCTGGCCCCGCGTGAAAGCGACCCGGCGCAGCGCGTGCGGCCCTACGAGGAACTGCTGCGCAGCCTCGCCCACGCATTGCTGCGCATTGCCATGGCCGTAGCGTTCATCGAGCTGCTGGGGCGCATCTGGGGTTTCTCGGTGATCGACTTTGCCCTCAGCAACAGCCTGGGCCAGGCGATCAGCAACTCGCTGTCGAGCATTGGCCTGATCCTGCTGGTCACCTGGCTGTTGTGGGTGGTGCTCGATACCGCCATCCAGGAAGCGCTCAAACCCGCCGTCGGCCGCCGCAGTGCGCGCCAGCCAAGCACCCGCGTGCGGACCATCCTGCCGATGCTGCGCAACGCCATCAAGGTGATCCTGATCGTCATCTGCACCATCACGACCATGGCCAACCTGGGCATCAACGTCGCGCCGCTGCTGGCCGGTGCCGGGGTAATCGGCCTGGCCATCGGCTTCGGTTCGCAGCAACTGGTGCAGGATGTGATCACAGGGTTGTTCATCCTGATCGAGGACACCATCTCGATTGGCGACTGGGTGGTACTCGACTCCGGCCATGCCGGCACCGTCGAAAGCCTGACCATCCGCACCCTGCGCCTGCGCCTGCGCGATGGCAAGGGCTTCGTACACTCGGTGCCGTTTGGCCAGATCAAGGCGGTTACCAACCAGTCGCGGCAGTTCGCCTATGCGTTCTTTTCGGTGCAGTTCACGTATGACAGTGATGTGGATGCGGCACTGGGGCTGATCCATGAAGTAGGCAAGTCGATCAGCGAAGACCCGCTGCTGCGCATCAATCTGCAAGGCCCGCTGCAGGTGTTCGGGGTCGACCGCATGGACTTGAACGGGTTTGTGCTGACGGCGCAGTTCCGCACCATTTCCGGGGGGGCAGTATGCGGTAAGCCGGGCGTTCAACGAGCGGCTGAAGAAGCGGGTGGACCAGACGGAGAATGTGAGTTTTTGCCCAGGTGTATCCGCTGCCGGTGCAGGCGCTGGGGGCTTGATGTTGCCTGGGCTGGCCCTTTCGCGGGTAAACCCGCTCCCACAGGGACCCCATAGTTTTCAAAGCTGCGGTGATTCCTGTGTGGCTTTAGCCGCGAAAGGGCCGGCAAAGACAACATCACACCTGGCGGAATACCAAAGCCTTGAGCCCCCCCGCCGGGTCCACATCCGGAAATTCCGGCGGGTTTTCCAGGCGCTCGACAAATGCCAGTGTCGGCGCCTGCTCCGCCATCCCCTCTATCAGGAATTCCGGCCCGATCCCCGGGTCGTTCACGCACGCCAGCACTGTCCCACCCTCGTTCAGCAGCTCTGGCAAGCGCCGCAAAATCTTCGCGTAGTCCTGAGTCAGCACGAAACTGCCGCGCTGGAACGTCGGCGGGTCGATGATGATCAGGTCATACGGCCCATACTTGCGCACCTTGCCCCATGACTTGAACAGCTCGTGCCCCAAGTACGCCACCCGCGAGGCATCGTGACCATTGAGCCGATGGTTGTCCCGTCCACGAGCCAGGGCCGACTTGGCCATGTCCAGGTTCACCACCTGCTCGGCGCCACCGGCAATCGCTGCCACCGAGAAGCCACAGGTGTAGGCGAACAGGTTCAGCACGCGCTTGCCTGCAGCCTGCTCGCGCACCCAGCGCCGGCCATGACGCATATCGAGGAACAGGCCGTTGTTCTGCCGCACGCCCAGGTCCAACAGGTAGGTCAGGCCGTCCTCGACCACCTCGCGTTGCTGGCATGGCTCGCCCAGCAGCCACTGGCCCGGGCTGTCGGGCAGGTAGCGGTGCTGGATGATGATGGCTTGACCAGTCCACAGTGGTTGCTCGGCCAGGCTGCGCAGCATGGCTTCCAGTTCGGCCAGCTGGCCTTCGGGCGGCTCGCGGAACAGCGCGACCGACAACACCCCTTGCAGCCAGTCGACGGTGACCTGCTCAAGGCCCGGCCAGCAGCGGCCGCGGCCGTGGAACAGGCGGCGGGTTTCCTGCGGGGCAGGGTCGAGGGCGGCGAGCAGGTGTTGCTCCAGAGTCTGGATGGGCGAGGTCATGGTGGGTCGCAGGCTGGCAAAAAGCGGCATTCTACCCCCTGAGGGCGCTTTGCGCCCTATCGCCGGCAAGCCAGCTCCCACAGGGTCCGCGTAAACGTCAACGCCTGCGCATTAGCCGGAGCAGTGCAATAGCCAGTTCCCACAGTTACTGCGCAAGCCTCAAGAGCGGTGCAGTACTGTGGGAGCTGGCTTGCCGGCGATAGGGCGCGAAGCGGCCTCAATGGCCCTTGACCACTAACACCTTGGGCCTGAACCACCAGCCCTGCTGCATCCCCGCCGCGGCCAGCAGGATCAACCCCACCCCCAGCCACTGCAGCGGCGCCAGGCGATGCCCGAACGCCACCCAGTCGACCAGAATCGCCGCAATCGGGTAGATGAACGACAGCGCGCCGGTCAACGCCGTGGGCAGGCGCTGGATCGCGCTGTACAACAGCACATACATCAAGCCGGTGTGCACCATGCCCAGGGTCAGCAGGCTGGTCAGCGCCGGCACTTCAACCGGCAGCCCGCCGAGCTTGACCCACGGCGCCAGCAACAGCACGCCTGTAGTCACCTGGATCAAGGCGATCAGATGCGGGGGTGTGCCACTGAGGCGCTTGATGATCAACGCCGCAATTGCGTACAGGAACGCCGCCCCCAAGGCCAGTGCGATGCCCAGCAGGTAGTCCTCGCCGCCCCCCTGCCCCGTGCCATGGGCGCTGACGATGGCCAGCATGCCGAGGAACGCCACGCTCAGCCAGGTGAGCTTGGCCAAGGTGATCTTCTCGCCTAGAAACAGCGCCGCCAGGCCTACCAGTATGAACGGCTGCACGTTGTACACCGCCGTGCCGATAGCGATGGACGCTCGCGAGTACGAGGCAAACAACAGCAGCCAGTTACCGACGATGGCCATGCCACTGACAATTGCCAACAGGAACACCGTGCGGCTGATCACACCTGGCCGCAGAAAACCGAACGCAGCGCAAATCACCAGCAACGTCACCGCGCCGAACACACAACGCCAGAACACTACGTCCAGCACCGGCTGACCCGATACCAGCACGAACCAGCCTATGGTCCCCGAAATCAGCATGGCGGCGACCATTTCCAGCGAACCACGGCGCAACGAACTGTCCATCCCACACCTCCCATTGACGATGGCAACAGTATGCGAAGGTTACTGGCGGGCCTTCCAGCGGAAAACCAAGGCAGATTGGAAAAATGACCTTTACTATCAAGGCGAATTACATAGTTTACCTAACGAGGCGAAAATGACGGATGACATCGACCAGACCCTGATCAATGCGTTGATGGAGGACTCGCGCCGCTCGCTCAAAGCCTTGGGCCAGGTCAGCGGGTTGTCCGCGCCCAGCGTCAGCGAGCGCCTGCGCCGCCTGGAAGAGCGCGGCGTGCTGCGCGGCTACACCGTGGAGGTGGACCCGCACGCGTTTGGTTACCAGTTGCAGGCGATCGTGCGCATTCGCCCTTTGCCGGGGCAGTTGCACGAGGTGGAGCGGCAGATCATTGCCATCCCCGAGTTCACCGAATGCGACAAGGTTACCGGCGAGGACTGCTTCATCGCCCGGCTGCACGTGCGCTCGATGGAGCAGCTGGACACCTTGCTCGACCGTATCAATGTACTGGCCGATACCAATACCGCGATCGTCAAGAAGAGCCCGGTCAAGCGGCGGTTACCGCCAATGAATTGATGTCAGCGGTGCCCCGAAAAGGCCCGCACTGGAAAAGCTGCCTATTTTTTGTACACAAGAATGTCACTTTAGGTGCCATTTTTGTGTGCACTTTTTAGGTAACGCCCCAATACGTTACACCGTACTCACAACTAATTTTGACCAAATGATCAACTAATTATGCCTCTTGAAATTTAAACCTGTTCATTTGGTCAACTTATAACTTCGTCATTTCATCAACTTATCTTTCAACTAGATAGATTCAAAATGATGGCCACCTGAAGTGTGCTTTTCCCTTGGCATGAAACTGGCTTTTGTGTGTTCGTGTTTTGTATACAAACCGACCAAAACATAAATACACAAGAACTCGCGACGCCGCCCCAACAGCGGCCGCCGCGCCCAGAACCCTGTGATGCCAACGCTGCCCCGACGAGATGGCGAGCCCGTGCGCATGCCCGCTCATCGCAGTCACGTGCATCAGGAGCCCGCCGGAATGAGCAACAGCCTCGACCTTGCCCCTGAACTATCCGTCGCCAGCACCCACCCCGCTTCCACCCTCGCCGGCAACCCGCCGGAACTTGCCCTGAGCCCGCGCCTGCATAACCGCGACCTTGCCCCGACGCGCATCGAAGGCAGGCGCTGGGGGCGCTACAGCATCTTCGCTTTGTGGACAAACGATGTGCACAACATCGCCAACTATTCGTTCGCCATGGGCTTGTTCGCCCTCGGCCTGGGTGGCTGGCAGATTCTACTGTCGCTGGGCATTGGTGCGGCGCTGGTGTACTTCTTCATGAACCTGTCGGGCTACATGGGGCAGAAGACCGGCGTGCCGTTCCCGGTCATCAGCCGCATCGCCTTCGGCATCCACGGCGCGCAGATCCCGGCGCTGATCCGCGCGGTCATTGCCATTGCCTGGTTCGGTATCCAGACCTACCTGGCGTCAGTGGTGCTGCGCGTGTTGCTGACGGCCGTGTGGCCGCAACTGGCCGCCTACGATCATGACAGCATTCTCGGCCTGTCGAGCCTGGGCTGGGTTTGCTTCGTTGCGATCTGGCTGGTGCAGCTGGGGATCCTGGCCTACGGCATGGAGATGGTGCGCCGCTACGAGGCCTTCGCCGGCCCGGTAATCCTGATGACGGTCGCCTCCCTGGCGGTGTTCATGTACATCAAGGCTGACGCGCATATCGCCTGGTCGGTGGCCGCACCACTGACCGGCGTTGATATGTGGCGCAACATCTTCGCCGGCGGCGCGCTGTGGCTGGCAATCTACGGCACCCTGGTGCTGAACTTCTGTGACTTCGCCCGCAGCTCGCCGTGCCGCAAGACCATCCGCGTCGGCAACTTCTGGGGGCTGCCGGTGAACATCCTGGTGTTCGCCATGATCACCGTGGTGCTGTGCGGCGCGCAGTTCCAGATCAATGGCCAGATCATCGACAGCCCGACGCAGATCGTCGCCGCCATCCCCAGCACGCCATTGCTGGTGCTCGGCTGCCTGGCCTTCCTGATCGTCACCGTGGCGGTGAACATCATGGCCAACTTCGTCGCCCCGGCCTTCGTGCTCAGCAACCTGGCGCCACGCCACCTGAACTTCAAGCGCGCCGGGCTGATCAGCGCCACCCTCGCCGTGCTGATCCTGCCCTGGAACCTCTACAACAGCCCGCTGGTGATCGTCTACTTCCTGTCCGGCCTGGGCGCCCTGCTCGGCCCGCTGTACGGGGTGATCATGGCCGACTACTGGTTGCTGCGCAAAGGCTGCATCAACGTGCCGCAGCTGTACAGCGAAGACCCGGCCGGCGCCTACCACTACACCAAGGGCATCAACCTGCGCGCGGTGGCCGCCTTCCTGCCGGCCGCGCTACTGGCCATCGTCCTGGCCCTGGTGCCCAACTTCCACAGCGTGGCGCCGTTCTCCTGGCTGATCGGGGCCGGCATCGCCGCCGCCGTGTACCTGCTGATCGCGCCACGCCACCGCCAATACTTTGATGTCAGCGGCGAATGCATTGCCGTCGACCACAGCAGCCACTGACCGGGGAAAACCGAACATGCGTATCCTGATCGCCAACGTCAACACCACCGAAGCCATCACCGAAGCCATTGCAGAGCAGGCCCGCGCCGTGGCCTCGCCCGGTACCGAAATCGTCGGCCTCACCCCCTGGTTCGGCGCCGAATCGGTGGAAGGCAACTTCGAAAGCTACCTGGCCGCCATCGCCGTAATGGACCGGGTGCTGGCCTACGAGCGCCCTTACGACGCCGTGATCCAGGCCGGTTACGGCGAGCATGGCCGTGAAGGCCTGCAGGAACTGCTGAATGTACCGGTGGTTGACATCACCGATGCCGCCGCCAGCACCGCGATGTACCTGGGCCACGCCTACTCGGTGGTGACCACCCTGGACCGCACCGTGCCGCTGATCGAGGACCGGCTGAAGCTGTCCGGCCTGTATGACCGCTGCGCGTCGGTAAGGGCCAGTGGGCTGGCGGTGCTGGAACTGGAGGCCAACCCGCAACGGGCGGTGGAGGCGATTGTCGAGCAGGCCGAACGCGCTGTGCGTGAGGACAAGGCCGAGGTGATCTGCCTGGGGTGCGGCGGCATGGCCGGGCTTGATGAACAGATCCGCCAGCGCACTGGCGTGCCGGTGGTGGATGGTGTGAGCGCGGCGGTGACCATTGCCGAATCGCTGGTGCGCATGGGGCTGAGCACTTCCAAGGTGCGCACCTATGCCACGCCGCGGGCGAAGAAGGTGGTGGGTTGGCCGATGCGCTTCGGTCGCTAGCCTTCTGTTTACCCGTACCGGCCCTGTCGCCGGCAAGCCAGCTTCCACAGGGACTGCGCAAGGTTTGAGGCCTGCGGTACCTGTGGGAGCTGGCTTGCCGGCGACAGGGCCGGTCCTGCTAATCCATCATCCTGGCCAACCGCTGCGCACTGCCACAGGCCAGGGTGAATCCCAAGGCCCCATGCCCCAGGTTCAGCCACACATTGCGATACAGCGTGCCGCCAATCATCGGCACGCCGGTCGGTGTCGCCGGTCGCATCCCTGCCCATTCCACCGCCTGGCCATAATCTGCAGCCTTGGGCAGCGTCTCCAGCGCCAACCGCCGCATGCTCTGCAGCCTGCGTTTTTCTACCGACTCGTCGAAGCCGACAATGTCCACCATCGCCGCCACTCGCAGTTGCTGCCCCAGACGGGCATAGACAATCTTGCGTTCATAGTCGGTCAGGCTCAGCTCCGGCGCCTGGTGCCCGGCACTGATCGGTGCGGTCAGGCTGTACCCCTTCAACGGGTAGACCGGCAGCTTCATGCCTGGCAAAGCCAAAGCTGTGCCGCGATGCCCGGCACACAGCACCACCTGTTCGACGTCCAGCCGGTCGAGCCCCAGCTGCAGCGCCACCACCCGGTCCTGGTGCCGCACCAGTTGCGTTACCGGCTGGCCGAGCAGCAGACGACACTCGCCCGAAGCGCGCAGCAGCGCCGCCAGTCGCTGACAGAACAGGTGGCAGTCGCCGACTTCTTCATCGGGTGTAAATACGCCGCCTACGAACGGCGCGCCATCCAGTGCAGGTTCCAACACGCGCAGCTCGGCTGTACTCAGCACACGCTGGCTGGCCGGGTCCAGCAGCTGATCGCGGCCATGGGTGAAAGCGCGCTCGCTGCGAAAGGCCACCAGCTTGCCGTTTCGTCGCCAGGCAAAATCGCCGAAGTCCTGGCTTTCGCGCCATTGCGCCAGAACAGCCTGGCTGTGCAGCGCAAGGTCCAGCAACTGCGCGGCATTGCGGCGATTGACGCTGCGCCGGCAGGCCAGGGTAAACGCCAACAGCCAGCGCCACTGCGCCGGGTCCATGCGCAAGCGCAAGCGTAGCGGCGACTCACCCTGCAACAGCCAGCCCAGCGCCTGCCATGGCACGCCGGCGTCGGCCAGCGGTGCCACATAGCGATAGGACAATTGCCCGCCGTTGGCGAAGCTGGTGGCCGACGCCAGGCTGTCGCGGGCTTCGATCAGGTCGACCGAATGCCCCTCGCGGACCAGGGCGTAGGCCGTCGCCAGGCCAATCACGCCACCGCCAATTACCGCCACACGCTGTTTCATCGCTCATCCCTGTTCCGGCACCATCGCCGAACAGTACCAGCGGATCAGCTCGGGCAGCTATGCGCGCCGTCGTTCAGGCCCTGGCGCACGTTGCGGCTGAGCAGGCTGGCCTTGCCGTCATGCCAGGTCAGGGTCAGTACGTAGAGGGTGTCGAAGTCGTCGCCGCTCCAGTCCTCGGTGATCACCCGCTCTTCACCGAGGGCCTTGCCGGCCACGCTATTGATCAGCTCCGGGAGGTAACCGTGGGACCAGGCGGTGTACACCGTCGCGTTGCGGTATTTGTCGCTCAGCAGCTCATCGGCCAGTTCGTCGGTATCGTTGGCGCCGTAGTCGATGTTCACCGGCAGGCCCAGGCGGATGGCGCTGGGGGTGATGGTCATCAACGGGCGAATGTAGCTGTAGGTTTGCTCCTGGCTGCCTTCCTCGACATGCCGTGAAGGGTTGGCAGCGAACACATAGTCGGCCTTGCCGAAGCGCTCGGGCAACAGCGTGGCCAGATCCAGCGCACGGTTGAGGCCTTGGCAGTTCAACTGGCCCAGCCCCTCGCCCGGCTTTTCGGCATGGCGCAGGAACACCAGGGTCTGGGTGCCATCGACCGGTTGTGCCCGGCTTTCGATTGCCTCCATCGCCAACGGTACGGCGACGGCTGCAAGCACCAGGCTCAGCAGCAAGGGGCGACGACGGCGGAAGAATGTAGGCAACTTCATCAAGGCAGGCTCGTGTGGCAAAGAAAATCGGGTCTACCCGCCACATCGCCCCGCTTGCGGTATCACGGGGCGCCATTAGTAGTGAATGCCATCCTTGGCAACGAGTGAGGGTCAGAGTGCCCTGAACCCGTTTGGTTCCTCCCTGGAGGTGGATGCCGTTCCCTGGACAAGGCTTAGATTAAGGGAACGGTGTTGCTGAATTGTGTACGGTGCCAGAACCTGGGTAATAGGTCGGTGCCCGTATGCAGGGCCCTCATCAATCATCCCGCGTCAGCACTTCCAGCAATTCGATCTCGAACGTCAGGTCCGAATTCGGCGGGATTGCCGCCATGCTGCGCTCGCCATAGCCCAGCTGGGCCGGCACCAACAGTTTGCGCTTGCCGCCGACCCGCATTCCAATGATTCCCTGGTCCCAACCCTTGATCACCCGGCCTGTGCCGATCACGCACTGGAACGGCTTGCCGCGCGACCAGGACGAATCGAACTCGCTGCCGTCGGCCAGCCAGCCGGTGTACTGGGTGGTGATCAGGGCGCCTTTGACGGCGGCTTTGCCTTCACCCTCGACCAGGTCGATGATCTGCAGTTCTTGGCTCACGGGGACACTCCAACGCTGGAAAACAAAGCCGCCCTTTTCTCAGGAATGCACCGGTTTGGCAAGTGTGTGCGGGGTCAGGCAAAAGATAGATGCACGGTGGCATTCTCTGGAGGCATGGCTGGGCGCGGAGGCGAGCCAGCCGTAGGGAGCGCATCAGGGCTGACAAGTGTACCGACCTGAATCAGCTGCTCTGCTCAAACACCTGCTGCCCGGTCATTTCCCTGGTCTGGTTGGCAAAACAGTACCAGGCAGGTTTCTCTTCAACGAAGATCTGCATATTGAAATCCCAGTCCTGGTCGCCGTCGAGCAGGCCGACCGGGACGGCATGGAAGTCGTTGGCCTTGAGCCGATAGTAGAGATGTGTGCCGCATTGGCCGCAAAAAGCGCGTTGAGCCCAGTCGGACGAATCGTAGACGCTGGGCGCACGCCCTTCGATCAGCGGGGGTTTGCTGCAATCGACCACCAGCAGCGGGCCGCCGGTCCACTTGCGGCACATGCTGCAGTGGCAGGCGCTGATGTGGGTATTGTCGACGGTGACGGTAAGCCGGGTAGCGCCGCACAGGCAGGTGCCGTGTTTTTCCAGGGCCATGGCTGGCTCCTTGAGCGGAAGATGGGCCTGCAAGTATAGATGCGCGCTCTTGCAGGAGCGGCCTTGTGTCGCGATGGGCTGCGAAGCGGCCCTAGGATTCAAGCGGACACGTTGGATCCTGGGGCCGCTTCGCAGCCCATCGCGACGCAAGGCCGCTCCTACAAGGGGCAATATCGGTCGGTCAGATGAACACAGTGCCGCGCAGGTACAGCGCCGCACGCCCACTGATTATCACCCGGCCATTGCCCGGCACTTCACACAGCAGCTGCCCTTTGCGCACACCGCCCTGCTCGCAGGTCAACACGTGCTTGCCCAAACGTTCGGCCCAGACCGGCGCCAGCGAGGTATGCGCCGAACCTGTCACCGGGTCTTCATTGACGCCAACCCGCGGGCCAAACCAGCGCGTGACGAAATCAAAGCCACGGCCTGCGGCGGTCACGGCGATGCCGCGCACATCGAACGCCGACAGCGCAACGAAGTCCGGCTTCAGCGTATCGAGCAACAGGGCGTCATCGATCACCACCACATAATCGTCGCTGTGGTACAGCGCCTGCGCCTGGCTAAGGCCCAACGCCTGGAGCAGCCCGGCCGGTACGTCCACGGCCACCGGTTGCTTGGCCGGGAAGTCCATGGCCAGCAGCCCGTCAGCGCCCCGGCTGACGCGTAGCTCGCCGCTGCGGGTATTGAAGCGCAGCACCTGGGCATGCTCGCCCAGTTGTTCGAACAGCACATAGGCCGAGGCCAAGGTGGCGTGGCCGCACAGGTCGACTTCCACGGTGGGCGTGAACCAGCGCAGGTCGAAGGTTCCCCCATTACGTACGAAGTAGGCCGTTTCCGACAGGTTATTCTCTTCGGCAATGCGCTGCAGCACGTCGTCCGGCAGCCAGCTCTGCAGCGGGATCACTGCAGCCGGGTTGCCACCGAAGGGTTCGGCGGAAAAGGCATCGACCTGGAAGATTTCGAGTTGCATGCACACACTCCTTGTTACCTGGGCGCTGCCAGGCGGATATCTGGGAAAAGGTTACAGGCGCACTGGGGTCACCACGGGTTCGCCGGCGAAGAACGCCTGCAGGTTGCGCAGCACCCGATTGACCGTAGCGCGCGCCGCTTCCGGTGACTGGCCGGCTACGTGGGGTGTGAGCACGGAGTACCCCAGCACCTTGACCGAGCGCGCCGCGAGTCATTACGGCATCGATTTCGTCGGCATGCCGCTGGATGGCGTCGGCAGGTGTTTCGGCACTTTTGCGGGCAAGCCCGCTCTACTGGCCGAAAGCGCGCCCCAGCCCACCCGGCACACCACTGCTGTCGGTGTCCTGCCAAGGTCCGTTCGGGCTCAGCGACCAGCTCCAGCCATTGTCGAATCGGTAGTAGGTGCGCTGGCGGTAGAAGGTATTGGGTTGCTTCTCTAATACGTAGACACCCAGCTTCGGGTCCCAGTGGCTGGCCCCCCCAGGCGGTGGCGCAAAGCTGGCCGAGGTACGTGGCATCGGCTTGGGAATCGCCGCCGGCTTGCTTGGCTGGGTGGACGGCTGCCCACCCGGCAGCGGCTTCACAACCGGCCCCTGCGGCGGCACCCGCTCGATCGGTGGCGCGGGCTGCTCGTACGGCTGATGCACCGTACACGCAGACAAACCCAGGGCCAGGGTGATCAGGGTCAGGCGGACGGTGCTGTGCATGGCAGTGCTCTCTTACTTGTCAGGGCTGTCGATGGTCAGGTGCTGGGTGGCCTGGCTGGCGCTGGGCATTGGCGCGCCCTGGCCAATCCACTCGCCATGGGTAGGCTGGCCAGCCCGTGACACACGTGCAACCAGTTGGACTTCGCTGAAGTCGGACAGTTTCATCTGCGGCATCATCGCATCGGCATCAGACAACTCCACCTCGATCGGCAACTGCGCCACCGTCACCCGCTTGGCCGCCAGCGGCATCGGGGGGCCATTGCTGGCGCGGGCAAAGATGAACACCGTGTCCTCCGGTTTGACCTTGTCCCGCAACGCGGCAGCCAGTTCTACCCGCACCTTCAAACGGGCCGTTGCTACTGCCGCCGCGGGCTCTGCGGCCTGCGCTGGCGAGCCGCCCAAGCGCTCGGCGGCGCGATCAATGCCGCCCTGCAGGGCCGCACGTGAGGTATCGCCTTCCGGCAACTGCGCCAGCAGGCGCTTCCAGTAGTCGATGGCTTCCTGATAGCGCTCGCCTTCGAACGCGGCAATACCGCGCAGGCCCAGGCTGGTCACTTCGTTGGCGTCGGCCTGCAATGCTTCGTCAGTCAAGGCCTGGAGTTGCGGACTCCATTGCTTGTCGGCGGCAAAGTACAAGGCCTGGGCCCACTGCCCGAGCAGCTCTGGCTGACGACCGGCAAGGGCCACGGCACGCTCGAAGGTACGCGCGGCATCAGCGGGGCGCTGATCGGCCATATAGGCGCGGCCGAGGAAGTAAAGGGCCTCGGCCGAATCCGGCTGGGCCTTGACCACGCGCTCCAGGCGGGTAGTCATTTCTTCCATCGACTTGGGTGCCTGGGCAAACTCCTGGGTCAGGGCCACCTTGTCGGCCGCACCAAAATGCAGGTACAGCCCCAGCGCCATCAGCGGCACCAGTACGGCCGCAAGCAACGGCAAGGCCTTGCCAAGATGGCCCTGACGGGGTGCCTCGGCGCCTTCGGTATCGGCCAGCAGCTCTCGGGCAGCCTCGTCGCGGCCCTTGGCCAGCTGCGCCTCGTCGAGCACTCCGGCGGCCTGCTGGGTAGCCAGTTCGGCGATGCGCTCCTGGTACAGGGCCACGTTCAGGGCGGTGCGGTCTTCTTCTGCCTGCCGACGACGGCCACGCAGGATCGGGATCAGCAGGAAGCTGAGGGCAGCGAGCAGCAGCAGGCCCGCGCTAAGCCAGAATTCAATCATGGGTCTGTTCTTTATCCAGCAGTTTGGCGAGACGCTCGCGTTCTTCGGCAGACAACTCATTACCGCCCGGTGCGGCCGTACTGCGGCGGCGGCGCACGATCAGCGCCAGCACCACGAAACCACCCGTCAGCAATATTCCCGGGCCAAACCACAGCAGCCAGGTGCGGCCACTGAGCGCCGGCTTGTAGCGCACGAAATCGCCGTAGCGGTCGACCATGAAGTCGACGATCTGCTGGTTGTTCTTGCCTTCACCGAGCATGCGAAAGATTTCCCGGCGCAGGTCGGCGGCAATCGGCGCGTTGGAATCGGCGATGTCCTGGTTCTGGCACTTGGGGCAGCGCAGTTCCTTGGTCAGCTGCTGATAGCGCTCGCGCTCGGCATCATCGCGAAACTGATAGGTGTCGATGGCTGCCTTGGCCACACTCGCTACGCCCAGGCCCAGCACAACGGCTGCCAGCCAGCGCTTCATGGCTTGGCCTCGTCGACCAGGCCCTGATACAGCGGCGCCAGCTGCTCACGCCACACGGTGGCATCGACGATGCCCACGTGCTTGTAGCGGATCACACCCTTGGCATCGATCAGGAAGGTTTCCGGCGCGCCATACACGCCAAGGTCCAGGCCCAGGCTGCCCTGCTCGTCACGGATATCCAGCTGGTAGGGGTTGTGGAATTCGGCCAGCCACTTCTGCGCGGCGGCGTTGTCGTCCTTGTAGTTGACCCCGTGAATCACCACGCCCTGCCGGGCCAGCTGGTTCAGGTAAGGGTGCTCGACCTTGCACGACGGGCACCAGGTGGCCCAGACGTTGACCAGCGCCGGGCGGCCGTGCAGATCGACCTGGGTCAGCGTGCGGTCACCCTGGGTCGAGGCCAGGGAAAACGCGGGGAATGGCTTGCCGATCATTGCCGAAGGCAGCTCGTCGGGCTTGAGGAACAGCCCCTTGTACAGGAACACCACCACCAGCAGGAACACCACCAGTGGGACTACCATGATCCAACGCTTCATGCAGCTGCTCCAGACACGCCCAGGGCCTCACGCACCCGGGTCTTGACCTTGACGCGGTAGCGCCGGTCGAGGGCCGCCAGCAACCCACCCAGGCCAGTCAGCAGACCGCCCAGCCAGATCCAGCGGACATAAGGCTTGATGTGCACGCGCACGGCCCAGGCGCCGTTTTCCAGTGGCTCGCCGAGGGCAACGTACAGGTCACGGGTAAAGCCGGCGTCGATGCCGGCCTCGGTCATCATCGACTGCTGCACGGTGTACAGGCGCTTCTCCGGGTGCAACGTGGTGACCTCACGGCCATCGCGGCTGACCACCACGGTGCCCCTGTCGGAGATGAAGTTCGGCCCTTCGAAATGCCTGGCACCCTGGAACAGGAACTGGTAACCGCCCAGCTCCACGCTTTCGCCCGGCGCCATGCGCAGGTCGCGTTCGGCGCTGTTGTTGCTCGACAGCACCACGCCCAGCGCGCACACCGCCAGGCCCAGGTGCGCCAGTTGCATGCCCCAGTAGCTGCGACCCAGGCCTGGCAAGCCCTTGATCAGGCCTTTGTGGCGGGTCTTGTCGAAGATGTCACGGAGCCCGCCGAGCACCACCCAGGCGGCCAGGGCGAAGGCGGTCAGGGTCGGCCAGTCGAAGTCGTCGACGATGAAGCCGGCAGCCGGGGCGAGGATGGCGCTGCCGATCAGCACCGGGGTCATCATGCTGACCAGCCATTTGCCCGGGGTGTCCTTCCAGCGCACCAGCACGCCCACGCTCATCACCACCATCAGCAAGGCCATCAGCGGCAGGAACAAGGCATCGAAGTACGGCGGGCCGACCGACAGCTTGGCCCCGGTAAGCGCATCGAGCACCAGCGGGTACAGCGTACCGAGCAGAATCATCGAGGCCGCCACCACCAGTACCAGGTTGTTGGCCAGCAGCAACGTCTCACGCGACCACAGGGTGAAGCCGACCTGGCTCTTGACCACGGGCGCACGCAGGGCGAACAGGGTGAGCGAACCACCGACCACGAACAACAGGAAGATCAGGATGAAAATGCCGCGCGACGGGTCGGCAGCAAATGCGTGCACCGAGGTGAGCACGCCGGAACGCACCAGAAAAGTCCCCAGCAGGCTCAGCGAGAACGCGGCAATGGCCAGCAGCACGGTCCAGCTCTTGAACACACCGCGTTTTTCGGTCACTGCCAGCGAGTGGATCAGCGCCGTGCCCACCAGCCAGGGCATGAACGAGGCGTTTTCCACCGGGTCCCAGAACCACCAGCCCCCCCAGCCAAGCTCGTAATAAGCCCACCAGGAGCCCAGGGTGATACCCACCCCGAGGAAGGCCCAGGCGACAATGGTCCAGGGCCGCGACCAGCGCGCCCAGGCTGCGTCCAGGCGACCGCCGAGCAAGGCGGCGATGGCGAAGGCGAAGGCCACCGAGAAGCCCACATAGCCCATGTACAGCATCGGCGGGTGGACGATCAGGCCGAAATCCTGCAGCAGCGGGTTAAGGTCACGGCCATCGGTCGGCACCTGCGGCAGCAGCCGCTGGAACGGGTTGGAGGTGATGATCAGGAAGCTCAGGAAGCCCACGCTGATCATGCCCATTACCGCCAGCACTCGGGCCAGCATCACCTGCGGCAACTGCCGCGAGAACACCGACACGGCGAAGGTCCAGCCGCCGAGGATCAGCGCCCACAGCAGCAGCGAACCTTCGTGGGCACCCCATACGGCACTGAACTTGTAGTACCAGGGCAAGGCGCTGTTGGAGTTGCTGGCTACATAGGCAACCGAGAAATTGTCGGTCATGAAGGCATGGGTCAGGCAGGCGAAGGCAAAGGCCAGGAAGGCAAACTGCCCCCAGGCCGCCGGCCTCGCCAGGCTCATCCACAGGCTGTCGCCACGCCAGGCGCCGAGCAGCGGCACGCTCGCCTGCACGATGGCAAAGCAGATGGCCAGGATCATTGCCAGCTGGCCGAGTTCGGGGATCACCAGTGCAGCGTTCATGGCTTGGCCTCCGCGCCGGCGGCGGCCTGGCCGCTTTCCTTCAAGGCCTTGGTGACCTCGGGTGGCATGTACTTCTCGTCGTGCTTGGCCAGCACCTCATCGGCCACGACCACGCCTTCGGCGTTGACCTTGCCGAGGGCAACAATACCCTGCCCTTCGCGGAACAGGTCGGGCAGGATGCCGCGGTAGGTGATGGGCACCGACTTGTTGAAATCGGTGACCACGAAGCGCACGTCCAGCGAGTCGGCCGAGCGCTGCACCGAGCCCTTCTCGACCATGCCGCCGGCGCGGATGCGCGTATCCTGCGGCGCTTCGCCGTTGGCGATCTGGGTGGGTGTGTAGAACAGGTTGATGTTCTGCTGCAATGCGCTCAAGGCAAAGCCGACGGCAACCCCGACGCCGACCAGCAGGCCGACGATGAGCAACAGGCGTTTCTTGCGCTGCGGATTCACTGGTTGTTCTCCCGGCGCAAACGGCGCGCCTCTTCTTGCAGGTAACGACGGCGGGCCAACAGGGGTGCGGCGACATTCAGCGCCAGCACTGCCAGGCAAATGCCATAGGCCGACCACACGTACAGGCCATGGTGGCCCATGGCGAGAAAGTCACCGAAGGTGGCAAAACTCATTGTGCCGCCCTCCGCCCCAGGCTGTTCAACACTTCGTCCTTGACCCAGCTGGCGCGCGCTTCGCGCTTGAGCACTTCAAGGCGCATGCGCAGCAACAGCACGGCGCCGAAGAAGCAGTAGAAGCCCAGCGCCGTGCACAGCAACGGCAGCCACATCTCGGCGGGCATCGCCGGTTTTTCGGTCAGGGTGAAGGTGGCGCCCTGGTGCAGGGTGTTCCACCACTCCACCGAATACTTGATGATCGGGATATTGATCACGCCGACAATCGCCAGCACCGCGCAGGCCTTGGCCGAACTGTCACGGTTACTGATTGCCTGGCCCAGCGCAATGATGCCGAAGTACAGGAAAAGCAGGATAAGCATGGACGTAAGTCGTGCATCCCAGACCCACCAGCTGCCCCAGGTCGGCTTGCCCCAGATGGCGCCGGTGACCAACGCCACGGCGGTCATCCAGGCGCCGATCGGCGCGGCGCATTGCAGGGCGACGTCGGCCAGTTTCATCTTCCACACCAGGCCCACCACCCCGGCCACTGCCAGCAGCACATAGCAGGACTGCGCCAGCATCGCCGCCGGCACGTGGATATAAATGATGCGGAAACTGTTGCCTTGCTGGTAATCCTCGGGCGCAAAGGCAAGGCCCCAGGTGATGCCGACCGCCAGCAGCAGCACGGCAGCGCCAGCCAGCCAGGGCAGCATGCGGCCGCTGATGGCATAGAACCATTTGGGGGAGCCCAGCTTGTGGAACCACGTCCAGCTTATTTTCATCAGGGTACATCCAGGGTATTTGCCGGGCTTGAGAGCCCGGGACTCGTTATTCGCCAACGCTGATCTTCAGGCCAGCCGCTATCGCAAAGGGTGCCAGGGTCACGGCCAGGGCCGTCAGGCTGGCGAGCCAGAGCAGGTGGCCGGTTGCGGGCATATTCTGCAACGCCGCCTGCAACGCACCACTGCCCAGGATCAATACAGGGATATACAACGGCAGAATCAGCAATGCCAGTAACAAACCACCACGCTTCAGACCGACCGTCAGCGCGGCACCTACCGCACCCAGCAAACTCAACACCGGCGTACCCAGCAACAAGGAAGCGAGCAACACCGGCAAGCACTGGCTGGGCAGCCCCAGCATCAATGCCAGCAGTGGCGCCAACAGTACCAGTGCCAGCCCGGAAAAGATCCAGTGCGCCAGCACCTTGGCCAGCACCAGCAGCGCCAGCGGATGCGGCGACAGCACCCATTGTTCCAGCGAGCCGTCTTCGAAATCGCTGCGGAACAGGCCGTCCAGCGAGAGCAGCACCGCCAGCAGCGCCGCCACCCAGACCAGGCCTGGCGACAAGGTTTGCAACAATTGGCTTTCCGGGCCGACCGCCAGCGGGAACAAGGCCACGACGATGGCGAAGAACACCAGCGGGTTGGCCAGCTCGGCCGGGCGCCGGAACAGCAAGCGCGCTTCACGGCGCAGCAGCAGGATGAATACGCTCATGCGGCCCACTGCCCCAGGTTCAGCTCACGGTAACCGGACGGCTTGCGGTCGAGCGTGTGGTGGGTGGTCAGCACCACCGTGCCGCCCTGCTCGCAGTGGGCTGCCAGGTGCGCTTCAAGTTGCGCCACGCCTTGCTTGTCGAGGGCGGTGAACGGCTCGTCGAGAATCCACAGCGGCGGGCAGGCCAGGTGCAGCCGGGCCAGGGCCACGCGGCGCTGCTGGCCGGCAGACAAGGTGTGGCAGGGCACGTCTTCGAAACCGCGCAGGCCTACTGCCTGCAGCGCCGCCCAGATCGCATCGCGGCTGGCGGGCTGGTGCAAGGCGCATAACCAGGTGAGGTTTTCCTCGGCAGTGAGCAGGTCCTTGATACCGGCGGCATGGCCGATCCACAGCAGGATGCTGGCCAGGGCATGGCGCTGCTCGGCCAATGGCTTGCCGCCCAGCAGGATCTGCCCGGCGGTCGGCTGCATCAGGCCCGCCAACAGGCGCAACAGGCTGGTCTTGCCACTGCCGTTGGGGCCGCTGATCTGCAGCATGTCGCCGGGCCGCAGCTCGAAAGCGAGGTGCTCGAACAGCAGGCGCCAGTCGCGCTCGCAGGCCAGGCCTGCGGCTTGGAGGTGAAGGGTCACGGTTTCGCCTTATCTTGGTAGGGCCCAGCCCGATATTTTGCCTGTTTCGCGGGCAAACCCGCTCCTACCGGTACCGCGCAGCGCTCGGATGCTGCACAAAAACCTTGTGGGAGCGGGTTCACCCGCGAAGCAGGCAACACCGCGCTGACGCCCTCATGTCTCAAGTCGCCCCCCGCGCTGCCGTTATACTGGCAACCACGGGCGCTCGGCATTATTACACGCGCCGCCGCGCTGCCAAGAGGCCGGGCTCGACAGGTTGTATACAATCATGACTGAAATCAATAGTCTCGGCACACAAACCGCGATCAACAACCAAGCCATGAAGGCGGGCATGACCGGCGAACTGCTGCGCCTGATCCAGGCACAGCCCGGTTTGCTGGCCCCCGGCGAGACCGCGCAGGCCCAGGTAGTGTCGTTGCGCCAGACGGGCCAGGAATTCCAGCTGGTGCTGCGCCTGATCCAGGCCAACGGCGTGCAGACCCAGCTGCAAGCCAGCGCCAGCCAGCCCCTGCCCCAAGGCAGCCAGGTCACGGTCAGCCAGACCGAAGGCAATCGCCTGGCGATCCTGCTGCAGCAAGCCAACGCCAGCCAGATCGCCACCCTCACCCGCCTCGATACCAGCAAAGTGCCAGTGGGCACCCTGCTGCAAGGCAAGGTCGTGACCAATCAGCTGCTGCCCCAGGGCCCTGGGCAACCCGCCGCCTACCGGGCGCTGGTCAGCCTGCTCAACAGCGCCCAGGCAGGCGCTACCCTGAGCATCGACAGCCCGCGCCCGCTGGCCATCGGCAGCCTGCTCAGTGCGCTGGTGCAGGGCGACCAGTCGCTGCGCTTCGTGCCGCTTAGCGGACGGCAGGACCAGCTCAATATTGCCCAGCAGCTGCTGACCCAGCAAAACCGCCAGGCCTCGCTGCCCGGCCTGCTTAACGCCCTGCAACAGCTGACCCGCGACCCAGGCGTCGAGGGTAACCTGCGGGCCAGCGCCGAACGCCTGCTGGCCGGCCTGCCGGACGCGCGGCAACTGGGCGACGCCAAGGGTGTGGCCCAGGCCTTGAACAACAGCGGGGCCTTCCTCGAAGCGAAACTGCTGGGCGGCTTCCCTGCCACCGTCGCTACCGACCTGAAGGCGCACCTGCTGCGGCTGGTGGCGCAGGCGCCGATCAACCCGACCGGCGCCCCCAACCTGGCCCCGGCCAGCCTCGCCGTGACCATGCCGGCGCTGGCACGCGGCGCACTGGGCATGCTCGAGCGGGTCAGCCCCAAACCGCAGCCCGGGGCCTTCCCGCTGCCGTCGCGCCTGCTCAAGGCCATGGAAGAAGAAGGCGACCTGCAGCAACTGCTGCGCCTGGCCGCTGCTGCCGTTTCACGCCTGCAAAGCCACGCCATGAGCAGCCTGCAGCAAACCGGCACACTGGAAAACGGCAACCTGCAGAGCACCTGGCAAACCGAAGTGCCGATCCGCCACGGCCAGGAGTTCATCCCCTTGCAGGTGAAGCTGCAGCGCGAGGAAACCCCGCAACAACAGGCCGACCGTCAGCATGAGGCGCAAGACCCGCTACAAGCCCTGTGGCGCATCGAGCTGGCCTTCGACCTCTCACCACTGGGCCCCATGCAGGTCCAGGCGCAACTGAGCCAGGGCCGGCTGAGCGGGCAGCTGTGGGCAGAACGCGAACAAACCGCGCGGCTGATCGACACCCAGCTCGGCGCCCTGCGCGAACGCCTGCTGGCCCGCGGCCTGGATGTCGGCGACCTGGAATGCCACCCCGGCACCCCGCCACAAGGCCCGCGCACGCGGGTAGAGCAACGCTGGGTGGATGAAAACGCATGACTCAGAAGCATCCCCGCCAGGCCATCGCCCTGAGCTACGACGGCCAGCAAGCCCCCACCCTCAGCGCCAAGGGCGACGATGCACTCGCTGAAGCCATCCTGGCGCTGGCCCGCGAACACGAGGTGCCGATCTACGAAAACGCCGAATTGGTGCGCCTGCTGGCGCGCCTGGAGCTGGGTGAGCAGATCCCGGAGGCGCTGTACCTGACCATTGCAGAGATCATTGCATTTGCCTGGCAACTGCGCGGCAAGGTGCCGCCCGGCTTCAGTGACGAACCCGCCACGCCCCGCGACATCACCCCGGTAACCCTGCTGCCGCCACCAGGCGACAACCGGTAGCTATCTACCACCCCCAGTCGGCGTCACCCGTTCAGCCTTGCCCTTTCCAAAAATGAGCAAGGTGAACACCATGTCCACGACCCGCATCAACGCCGCCGGCGTGCAGTATGTTCGCGACCACCTGCGCCAGGTGCCTCGCCCGGACCAGGAGGCCAGCCGCGCCCTGCGCCAATGGCTGGCCAGTCAGGGCCATGATCTCGACCCCACGCAGATCGACGTGGTTACCTTGCATCACGCCCCCGATGTGCGAGCTGGCCACCTGGTCGCGGTCACTCAGCGTGCAAGCCTGGTCGAGGCTCTGCTGGCCAACTGGCAGGGGGTAACCAACAACGATCTGTTCGGCGCCCTGTTTCGCCAGCCGTGGGCCGGCAGCTTGCCTGGCGGTCCGCTGCGCCTGGTCGAGACCTTGCCGGCACCGGCGCTCAACCACTATGGCGCCCCATACCAGGTATTCAACGGGCTGTTTCGCCGAACCTCGCCGCAACGCTATGACGCCTCGACCCTCCTGCCGATAGCCGCCGAGGCATTGCAGCGCTTCATCGCCGCCCTGGACTTCCATATCCCCTTCAAGGCCCAGCTGGACCGCTACTGGCGAGACCACCTGAACGGCCACCGGCTGGCCAGCAAGCTCAACTTCATCGCAGCTTGTAACAAACAGGTCAGCGAAGGCAGCCTCAGCGAGGCAGCAAGAAGGTTGATATGGCAAGCCGGCGGGCTGATGCCACGTGACAGTGCGCTACGGGTGAGCATGTTGAACATCTACGGCTACGCAGCCACCGATCTGTTGTGCCTCAAGGCCCCCGCCAGCGGCTTGATCGTGCTCTATGTTCCCGGCAACAGCTCGCCGCTGCTGGAGTTCGCCAGCGAAGACCTGCTGAAGGACTGGGTAGGCCAACAATGCAAAAACCCTGACAGACGCGCAGCGCTGAAGCAGCATTTCAGGCTGGCGGACGCCCCCCAGGGCCTCGACTTCAGCGGCCTGGATACAGCCCTTGAGGGTTTGGCCGCGTACCCTGCCCGGCATCCGTTACCGCCTGAACATGGCTTTTTCAACGACGACGGCAAGTGGTCACCGCGCACGTACGTGAATTACCGTCAGGAAAAATACTCGCCCGACATTGATGGTGACCTGTTTCAGGCAATGGCAGACCACCAGCGCCAACGCAGTTACGACGACGCAGCCTTTCTGATCACCACCGACAGCCAGGTCAGCAAAGCCCGCTGGGGCGGTTACCTGTCCAGCACCCTCAGCCTGTTGGCTCCGTTGTGCCTGGTAGTACCCGGGCTGGCGCCATTGCTGGCTATCGGCGGCATCGCACAACTGGGCCTGGGGCTGGACCAGGCCATCAATGGCAAATCGCTGCACGAAAAGCAGGATGGCGTCGGCAACATCACCTGGGGCCTGTTCAATGCCCTGCCGTTGGCTATCGCAGGCGCCACCAAGGCCCAAACCCTGTTCGAGTTCAAACTCGATGGCTTCGTGCCGCCCACCCGGCTGAACGAGCAGATCGGTTACCCGGCAAGCCCGGTCTCAGCCCCGCGCTTGCCAGCCCCGGAAGGCGTGCCCTATTTCCATATCACTGAGCCGATCCCGCCACTGCCCGATTGCGATCAGGCCATCGCCGACGCTGTCATCCGCGTGCCCCAATACGACAGCAATGTCGACCACCTCGATGCCTGCATCGACGGCTACACACAGCGCATGGTCTACGACCTTCAACGTGATGTGTTCATTCGCGAAGGGGATCTGAACGAGATCGAGCCCACCGGTTACGTTGCCCAGGCTGGCCGCCGCGACCTGGTCGCTGCGCCCGCCAGTCGCGTGCCCGGCAATGGCATGCGCAGCCAGAGCCTGCGTGCCCTGGGCGTAGAGCTCAGGTTCCCGGTAGATATCCCGGTGCAGGCCAGCAACAGCTACCCGATTCCGAAGACCATTTCGTGCCTGTGGGTAGGCGACCGCACCATCAGCCCCAAGCTCCTGGCCAACCTGGGCAATAACGCTGCCCGGCTGAAGGACAGCGAGTACGAGTTGCGCCTGTACCTTGGCAAATCCGCCCCTCAGGCCTATGCCGAAAACCTTGAACTGCTGGCCGAACATGCGCCCGGCCTGCAAGTACTGCCACTAGAGGAGCAAGCGTTCTTCAGGGCCTTTCGCCAAAGCCGCTACTACGCACAGTACGACGCGGCCCTGGATGGCAACGGTGGTATCGCCACCAACTACGCCTCGGCATCCGATGTGCTGCGCTACCCGATGCTGCACCATGAAGGCGGCTTGTACATGGACGTCGACGACACCTTGCTTGGCACTGGCGAATACCCGCAGGTCACCGACGGGCAAACCGCCGGCAGCCCTGGCGAAGCTATCGACCAGGTAACGCTGGCCACCACCCCGGATGGCCTGCTGCTGGCGCCGCCCATGTCCAATGAAAAGCTGGGCATGAACTGCCTGTACAATACCAGCCTGATAGGCAGCCACCCGGGCAATCCGTTGCTGGAGGCCATATCCGAAGAAATCCACGCCCGCTACCAGACCAACCAGGACTTCTACGACAGCAAGCCGAGCCTGGCCGATGACCCAGCCAACTTCTACCGCTATGCCAACCGCCTCAGTCGCCTTACCGGCCCAGCCATGCTCACCGACGTCGTCGACCGTCACCTGCCAGGGCTGCGTACCCTGCGCCAGCTGATCAACCTTTACGCCATACCCCGGATCAATGCCTACCGGTTCGTCGACCTGGCCCAAAGCCAAAAGGCCATGCGCACACTGCTGCCACTCAACCGCTTCGCCAGGGTTGGCGGCAATCATTCCTGGAGCCACTCATGAGCCGGCAGCAGACCCGGCCTGGTCGGGGGTAAATACGCGAACAGACCGGGGCAGAGCCGTCAGGACGAGGCGTTTTCGCTGCGATGCAATTTACTCATCAGCTCCGCCTCGGCCTGGGTCAGGCCGCAGCTTTCGGTGAGCTCGGCGACGCTGGCGCCCATGCCCACCAGCTTGGCCGCCTGGCTGAAGGTGACGTTGCTGGGGTCGCGCTGCTCCAGTTGCTGGATCTTGTCGGGCAGCGGGGTAACCACTGCGCTCAACGCGTGCAGCGCCTCGCCCATGCGCACGGTACCGTTCTGGTAGTCGTCCAGGCGCTTGGCCAGGTCCTTGATGCGCTGGTCACGCAGGGCATCGCCCTCGGCCTGCTGCGCGGCCAGCTCGCGCTGGCGCTTGCTGTAGTTGAGGAAAAACCACAGGCTCAGCGCCCAGACCAGCGCCAGGAAGATGACAGCAACCTGTAGGATCAACTCAGATATTCTCCAGCTCGGACCACTCTTCCTCGGTCATCATCTTGTCCAGCTCGACCAGGATCAGCAGTTCGCCATTCTTGTTGCACACGCCCTGGATGAACTTGGCCGACTCTTCGTTACCCACGTTAGGCGCGGTCTCGATCTCGGACTGGCGCAGGTACACCACCTCGGCCACGCTGTCGACCAGGATGCCGACCACCTGCTTGTCGGCCTCGATGATGACGATACGGGTGTTGTCGGTAACTTCGGTGGGCATCAGGCCGAAGCGCTGGCGGGTATCGATCACCGTCACCACGTTGCCGCGCAGGTTGATGATGCCCAGCACATAGCTAGGCGCGCCCGGCACCGGAGCGATTTCGGTGTAGCGCAGCACTTCCTGCACCTGCATCACGTTGATGCCGTAGGACTCGTTGTCCAGACGGAAGGTAACCCACTGCAGAATCGGATCTTCGGAACCTTGTGCGGACGACTTTTTCATTCCCCTACCCTCAAAATCCGCCATTGGCGGTGTGTTCGCTGTCATTGCTGTTTGGCATGCATCTGCTTGACCGCGCCGCTGGCGATCAGCTCGGCCAGTGCGGCGACGTCGAGCAGGGCACACATGTGTTCAATCACCGTGCCGGCCAGCCATGGCCGCTGGCCGCGCTGGCTGCGCCACTTGATCTCGGACGGGTCCAGGCGCAGCGAACGGCTGACCTGGTGCACGGCCAGCCCCCATTCGTAGCCCTGCACGGAAATCACGTATTGCAGGCCCTGGCGAAAGTCATCGCGATAGCGGTCAGGCATCACCCAACGGGCCGTGTCCAGCACCTTCAGGTTGCCGGCCTGGCAGGTCAGGATGCCGAGGAACCAGTCGGGCTGGCCGAACAGCGGCGTCAGCTCCTGGCCCGCCAGGTTGTAGATCGAGCCCAGGCATACCAGAGGCACCGCCAGGGTCAGACCGGCAACGTCGAACAGCAGGCATTCGAACGGCTCGGCCGCCCACGCCGGGCGACCGTCTTCACTGGGTGGCGGCGCAGGCAGGTCGGGGGCCGGCAAATGCACATCGACCAACGGTACCGCGGGCTGCGGGGCTTGCTCTTCGACCAGCACCGGTATGGCGGCCTCGGCCACCACCTGCTGCTCGACCACGGTCACCACCGGCGGCTCAACCGGTATCACGCTGGGCAACACCGCCAGCCGGGGCTCGGCGAAAGGTCGCAGCGCAGGGCTGATGTCGGCTTCGGCTGGCGCTTGCCTTGCCGGCTGGCGGGCATCACGCGCCTGCTCCTCGCGCACCGCTGCGGCGAATTCTTGCGCCGCTGCCGGTAGCTCGATCAGGTCGTCAGCTTCGGTGGCCTCCTGCAGCAACCCGTCAAGGTACGATTGCAGGGCCACCTGTGGCCGGGTGCTGGTGTGCCGAGTCTGGGTCATCAAGCCACCTGCGCTGCAGTCTTGTAAGTGAGCAGGTGCTTTAGCAGCGCCCGATAGGCAATCAGGCCGCGGCTCTTGCCGTCGAACTGCGAGGGCGTGACACCCTTGCGGCTGGCATCGCGCAGCCGCGTGTCGACCGGGATGTAGCCCTGCCACACCTGCTGGCCGTAGGTATCGCGCAACAGCTTGAGCGTGCCCAGCGAGGCCTGGGTACGGCGGTCGAACAGGGTGGGCACGATCTGGTAAGGCAGTGCCTGCTTGCGCGAGCGGTTGACCATCGCCAGCGTACCGACCATGCGCTCAAGCCCCTTGACCGCCAGAAACTCGGTTTGCACCGGGATCACCAGCTGCTGGCTGGCCGCCAGCGCGTTCACCATCAGCACGCCGAGCAATGGCGGGCTGTCGATCAGGGCGTAGTCGAAATCCTGCCACAGCTGCGCCAGACTCTTGGCGATCACCAGCCCCAGGCCATTCTGCCCCGGCGACTGGCGCTCCAGCACCGCCAGCGCGGTGCTCGAAGGCAACAACGAAATGCGCTCGTCGCTGGTGGGCAGCAGCAGTTGCCCAGGCAAGCCTTCGGGCACCCCGCCCTTGTGCAGGAACAGGTCGTAGCAGCTGTGCTCCAGGGCATCCGGGTTGTGCCCGAAATAGCTGGTCATCGAGCCGTGCGGGTCGAGGTCGACGACGACCACGCGCTTGCCGGCCTCGGCCAGCAGGCCGGCCAGGGCAATGGTAGTGGTGGTCTTGCCGACGCCACCTTTTTGATTGGCTACTGCCCAGACTCTCATCAAGCAAACTCTATCTATTGATTTGGCAGGGACACTGCCTTGCTCAAAATTTGAAAGCTCGCGCAATCAATGTGGGAGCGGGTTTATCGAAGCGTCGAACCGCCGCGAACACCGGCAAAGCCGGTGCCATATACCGAGTCGCGATCTTCGCGGGTGAACCCGCTCCCACAGGGATCGCCGTCAATGTCATGAACTCGTTAACAGTGACAGAGATTTGACGACTTATTGCCCCGCCACCGTTGCTGGCGTTGCCGGTGCACTTTGTGTGCCAGCCCGGCGCAATGCAGCGTCCGGTGTAGCGTTGGCACTGCCCGAGCCGGTCAGGCTGCGGCGCACTTCGAGGTTGCGCGAAATCACCAGCACCACCCGCCGGTTGCGCGCACGGCCGTCGGCGGTGTCGTTGCCGGCCACCGGCTGATACTCGCCGTAGCCCACCGACGCCATGCGCGCCGGGTTGACCCCTTCCATGGCCAGCAGGCGCACGATGCTCGCCGCCCGCGCCGACGACAGCTCCCAGTTGGTCGGGTACTGCGCCGTGCGAATCGGCAGGTTGTCGGTAAAGCCCTCGACGTGCACCGGGTTGGCGAACGGCTTGAGAATGTTGGCCACCTTCTCGATGATGGCAAAGGCCTTGTCGCTGGGCATGGCATCGCCACTGCCGAACAGCAGCGACGAATTGAGCTCGATCTCGATCCACAGCTCGTTGCCACGCACGGTCATCTGGTTGCTGTTGATCAGGTCGCCAAAGGCATCGCGCACGTCATCGCTGATGGTTTTCAGCGGGTCGACATTGGTCGCACCCAAGGCAGCCTCGGTCTGCTCGCTCTCTTTGACCAACGGCTCGGCCGGGCGCACGCTCAACGGCTGCTCATCACCGATAGGGATCGGCTTCATGCTGCGTTCCGGGTCGTTGAACACCCCGAGCAAGGCCTGGGAAATGACCTTGTACTTGCCCTCGTTGATCGAGGAAATCGAGTACATCACCACAAAAAAAGCGAACAGCAAGGTAATGAAGTCGGCGTACGACACCAGCCAGCGTTCGTGGTTTTCGTGTTCCTCGGTATGGCGACGGCGACGCATGGGTTACTCCATGAAGCCTTGCAGCTTCAGCTCGATCGAGCGCGGGTTTTCACCCTCGGCAATCGACAGCAGGCCTTCGAGCAGCATCTCGCGGTAGCGCGACTGGCGCATGACGAGGGCCTTCAGCTTGCTGGCGATCGGCAGCAGTATCAGGTTGGCGCTGGCCACCCCGTAGATGGTGGCGACGAAGGCCACGGCAATACCATTGCCCAGTTGCGCCGGGTCGGCCAGGTTGCCCATCACGTGGATCAGGCCCATCACCGCACCAATGATGCCGATGGTCGGCGCGTAGCCGCCCATGCTCTCGAATACCTTGGCAGCCTGGATGTCACGGCTTTCCTGGGTCAGGAAATCGACTTCGAGAATGCTGCGGATGGCTTCCGGTTCGGCGCCGTCCACCAACAACTGCAGGCCCTTGCGTGCATAAGGGTCAGGCTCGCTGTCGGCCACCCCCTCCAGGCCCAGCAGGCCTTCCTTGCGTGCGGTCAGGCTCCAGTTCACCACGCGGTCGATCCCGCCCGCCAGGTCGACCCGTGGCGGGAACAGGATCCAGCGCAGGATCTGCAAGGCACGCTTGAACGACGACAGCGGCGACTGCAGCAGCGCCGCCGCCAGGGTACCGCCCAGCACGATCAGCGCCGCCGGGCCGTTAACAAGGGCACCGGCATGGCCGCCTTCGAGAAAGTTGCCACCGACAATGGCGACAAAGGCGAGGATCAGGCCGATCAGGCTGAGGACGTCCATCAGACGCACGCCTCCACCAGGTGCTTGCCGATTTCGTCCAGGCTGTACACGGCGTCAGCCAGGTTGGCCTTGACGATGGCCATGGGCATGCCATAGATCACGCAGCTGGCTTCATCCTGGGCCCACACCGTGCTGCCGCCCTGTTTCAGCAGGCGCGCACCTTCGCGGCCATCGGCGCCCATGCCGGTGAGCACCACCGACAGCACCTTGTCGCCATACGACTTGGCCGCCGAGCCGAAGGTAATGTCCACGCACGGCTTGTAGTTCAGGCGCTCGTCGCCGGGCAGGATCTTCACCGTGCCACGGCCGTCGATCATCATCTGCTTGCCCCCCGGGGCCAGCAGCGCCAGGCCGGGGCGCAGCATGTCGCCGTCCTCGGCTTCCTTGACACTGATGCGGCACAGTTTGTCGAGGCGTTCGGCAAAGGCTTTGGTGAACGCGGCCGGCATGTGCTGGATGAGCACGATCGGTGCCGGGAAGCTGGCCGGCAGCTGGGTCAGCACCCGCTGCAGGGCAACCGGGCCACCGGTGGAGGTGCCGATGGCGACCAGCTTGTAGGGCTTGCGCTTGGCGGCTGGCGAATGCGTAGGCGCAGCGGCCGGTGCACGGGCAGGCACGGGAGTACGCGCCGGTGCAGGGCTGGTGAAACCGCTGGCAGGTGCAGGGCTGCTGGAAGGCGCCGGTGCAGGTGCGGCCACCGGCACGTGGCTGGCGTAGCTGCCAAAACGGCGGTTGCTGCGGGAAATGGTGTGCACCTTCTCGCACAGCATCTGCTTGACCTTGTCGGGGTTGCGCGAGATGTCCTCGAAGTTCTTCGGCAGGTAATCAACCGCACCGGCATCCAGCGCATCGAGGGTGACCCGGGCGCCTTCATGGGTCAGCGAGGAGAACATCAGCACCGGCGTCGGGCAGCGCTGCATGATGTGCCGCACCGCGGTGATGCCGTCCATCATGGGCATTTCGTAGTCCATGGTGATGACATCGGGTTTCAGCGCCAGCGCCTGGTCGATTGCTTCCTTGCCGTTGGTCGCGGTACCCACTACCTGGATCGTCGGATCCGACGAGAGGATTTCCGAGACGCGGCGGCGGAAGAAACCGGAATCATCCACCACCAGGACCTTGACTGCCATAAACACTCCATTAGGCGGCGCAACCCGCCAGGGTGCGCCACCGAAATCAAATACGCCGCGCGGCGTAACGCTTGAGC
>Ga0302347_1001063_pt1 | contig 35727 bp, 40 predicted proteins | sample PhyWR1_FD_202178 | JGI IMG/M metagenome (GOLD analysis project Ga0302347, IMG submission 202178) | Leaf surface microbial communities from wheat plants in UC Gill Tract Community Farm, Albany, California, United States - DLSL W.R1 (v2)... | ecosystem: Host-associated > Plants > Phyllosphere >... | reverse complement strand
GCCTGTCGCTGGGAATGGTCCTGAAGCATATCCACGCTGCCGATGGCCGGCCCGGTAAGGATGAAGCGTGGTCCATCGCCCTGGCGGCCAATGACGAATACGAGACGGTAGTGCTCACCCACGAGGTTCGCCAGGCCATGGTGGCGTCCCAGCCGATTCTCGAAGCAGGCGACAAGATTGGCGCCCGAATGGCTTTCATGAGCGCTTATGAGCGGTTAGTCAGCTTCGCTCGCGCTGAAGACAAGCCTGTCACCTGGGAGGTTTCTCTGGGCTTCGATTCCGGGCGGCGCGTGACGGCCATTGAAACCGCTGTGCGGACTCAATTGATCAGCCGTGACACGGGGGACAAGTACCTCGCCGACCTTCGCATAGCTCCGGTGACTTCTGACGGCCAGGCCATCGCAGGCCTGCTTACAGGGGCGGTGCGCACTCAGCCCAGCGCCGCGGTGCGGGAGAAGCTTGCAGAAGTCCGCTCGATATTGACGGCTTCCAAGGCAAAGAAAGATAGCGCCCGTGCGAAAGAGGCGCAGCGGCGCCGTGTAAGCACCTACCTCCGCAAGCGCCAGGCTCGCGCCGCGTTGGCTGGGTTGGGCGTGCAGCAGTGAAACGAATCTGGACCGTGCACGTACCAGGCTATCGGCCGTTTTCCATGGTGCTGATGGACGGTCCCTTAGACCAGCCAGGCGCTCTTCGCCAGGCAAGACTGGTATGGCTGCATTGCGAGGTTGAATGATGAGGCAGACCAAGCTGACCAAGGCCGCGCGTGGCCGCGAGTGCCAAGTGCGTATCCCAGGCGTGTGCAACGGTAACCCCGAAACTACTGTCTTGGCGCACTACCGCCTGGCGGGTACCTGTGGCGTCGGTAAAAAGCCGCACGACATGCAGGGCGCATGGTGCTGCAGCGCTTGCCATGACGCATGCGACGGCCGAAGCCACGTGATTGACCGCATCACCGCTCGCCAATACCACGCCGAGGGCGTGATGCGAACCCAGGCGCAGCTCATCAGCGAGGGGGTATTGGTCGCATGACTGCGTTTGCCATGCGCACGTTCAAGCCGCGCAAGCCACGCGCCAAGCCCGTCGACAGGGAAGGGCAGGAGCAGGCAGCGCTGATGCAGGAGCTGCAGCTGCGTTACCCGCAGGTGTTCAAACTGATCTATCACGTTCCGAACGGGGGGCACCGAGTGAAGGCGGTGGCCGGCAAGCTCAAAGCCCAAGGAGTCAAAGCGGGAGTGCCTGATCTTGTGCTCCCGATGGCCCGCGGTGGCTGGTTCGGACTGTATATCGAATTCAAAGCTTTGCCGCCGTTCGATGCTGACATCTCTCCCAGTCAGCACGCTTATATTGAGGCTCTGACCGAGCAGGGCTACTTGGCGATTGTGTGCCGGGGCCGCATTGATGCCGTAGAAGCGATACGTGCCTACCTCCTGCAGCCTGCGACGGTGGCAGCATGAGCGCAACGCGGTCCATCAAATTCACGGAAACTGAGGTGCGCCGACAGGCCGCCGACCTGGCCGTGCGCGACCTGCGCGATCCGCGTTACCCGGGCCTATACCTGCGCTTCTGGTCAGATCGATCTAGGGGCACCTGGCACCTGGTCCGCGGCAAGCAGTGGGTGCCGGTAGCACGCTGGCCTGATCTGGGCGCTGCGGCCGTAATCGCCGAGCTGCCCGCACTGCGCCAGCGTATGCTTCGCGACCCGGCCACCGCACCAGTCGCGTCGGGCATGGCTACGGTGGGGCAGCTGCTCGATTGGTATGGTGACCGCATGGGCCGAGACCGGGCGCTGTCCGCTAAGCGCAAGGCGGGTGCACGATCAGCGATTGCGCAGCACCTGAAGCCGCGCTTGGACGGCTTGGCCATAGCTGATGTGACCGCCGACACTCTGGACAAGCAGCTGATGTGGCCGTCTCAGGCCGAGGTGTCGCTGTCGTACCTGCGCCAGATGTTCGCGTTGCTGCTGACCGCATTCAAGCAGGCAAAGCGCCTCGGGCTAGTCGTGGCCGATCCCATGGCCGGCATGCGCTTCAGCGACTTCACCAAGGCCAAGATCATGCCCAAGGCCTCCCGACTGCGAGCCGTGCAGTTGCCTGAGGTCATGCAGCAGCTGATACATGCCTTTGATGACGCGCCCGAGAAAGTGATGCTGGCCCTGATGATGCTGGCGCATGGCACCCGGATCGGCGAGACCCGTATGGCACGGTGGAGCGAAATTTCGGTAACGGCAGGTGAATGGTTCATCCCTGCGGCGAACGCCAAGACCCGGACCGAACACCGCCTCCCGCTGACCGCCCAGCTATGCGCTCTGCTGACGCGCTTCCGGGATATCCAGCAGGCCAATGGGTACGAGGGCGTTTACCTGTTCCCGAACCGGCGCGGCGTGTGCTTGAGCGAAGGCCAGGCCAGTGCGGTGTTCACCGAGCTTGGCCGGGGCGAGTGGACCAGCCACGACTTGCGCAAGGTATCGCGCAGCACCTGGACCGACCTCGGCATTGATGGACATATCGGCGAGATGCTGCTCAACCATTCACTGGGCAAGATCGCCAGCACCTACATCCACACCCAGGCCATGGCGCAGCGCAGGGCAGCCCTTGAGAAGTGGCATGCCTGGTTAGACGGCATCGGCTTTGGGCGCATACACGGCCTTACAGAGGCCTTATCCGAAATCCCACAGATCCAGGCGCAGGCGGCAGCGGGCAAGGCCTGTAGCCGCCATCCCGAATTTGTTACTAGCGAGGATTCAAAATGACCGAAAAGTGCCGCCACCCTGAGTTTTCTACAAGGCGGATACCGCTGGCGGCCTGCTCGGCATGTGGTGGCCGAGCAGCAATCAGCGGGCTTTTCGGGCAGCGGCCCTGCATGGCCTGCAATGTGTCTGGCTGGGTTTCGGCAGCGACGGGTGAGCCGCTACCTCTCGAGGAGCTGGCTATGCAGCTTGGCCTGCGCCTTCGTGAGCTGGAGAAACAGGCCGAAAGCCAACCCCTGGCCGCGATCAGCGGTCCGGAAGATCAGTATCAGTCGAACAACCGCCGCGGCGCCGGCGGCACCAACTACACCGGGGATTGAGGGGAAAGGACCATGGTTTACAGTAGTGTTTCGGGTGCAGTAGTGGCCGCTCTGGCGGCCGGCGAGAAGGGATCGGCGACGGCCCAGGCTTGGCAGAAGCTGTATAAGGTCGCTGAGGAGGAAGGGGGCTGCTTGGCCTCACTGGGAGGCCAATCAGGAGGCATCGACCGTTCTCAGATTGATTACTGGCTGTCGGCCCGCTTGCACCACATGCTCAAAAGCAGGCACTGGGATGCGCTGGTGGCCAAGTACAGCACCAACAAGGCGAAGAAGGTACATGCGATCACGCTAGTGCGACCGCTCATTGCGAGCCCGGCGCCGACACTATTCATCTATAAGGCGGTGACCGCATGGGCCATCCCAAAGCTCAAGGGTGTACGGCGCAAGGCGCCGCAATCTGTTTCGGTAGACATCCCACTGGGTGCGCCGTCGTGGCGTCGGGAGGCCGCGGTGAATGCTGCAGTTGCAGCGGGACAGGCGGCGAAGAAGCGCATCGAAGCGCTCGAAGAGGATCTGATCATCCTGCCAGACAGTTTCTACGACATGAACACCTGGGACTTGGAGGCAACGCCCGAACCGACACGCCGTCGTTGGAGAGCGCAAATCAATGAGAAGCTTGATGGCCTAGTCAATGATGCCTTGGTAGCGACTGAAAAGATTCTTCTGATCGAAGGGCTGTTGAAAGTCAATGCGGAATAGGTTGCCGAGGTATAAAATAGCTAGGTTTTGATGAGTGTTCCCTATATTGAAAGGAAGTAGGACGTGGCAAGGATTATCATCGAGAACCTAAGGCATATCTCTAAGCTGACTTTTGAAATACCGAAGCCTGGTGTTTGGCTTCTGACCGGCCCGAACGGAACAGGAAAGTCATCTGTGCTGGGCTGTCTTCGGCGGATAGGTTACAAAAATGCTTTCCCCGTACATTTCCCAGCGTCGAGGAAGTCAGATCAGTTAGACTCTAACGAGGGCGCATCAATTTCATACGAAACAGCTGATGGTACTGTTTCGTATAAGTACAAAACTGAGCGATGGGTCCCTACTCCAAAATCTCACGGACATCTGCTCGAAACACTGAAATATCCAGAAGTGCTGTTTATCGCAGCTGATGCTGACAGGATTGAGCCCAGAAAGGAAGATGTTGTACCCAGAAAGGTTAACCCTGCGTCGGCGCAAATAATTCAGGCGGCAAATGTAATATTTGGTACGCGAAAATTTGATAATTTAAAAGTTATTAACGTTAGTCAAGGGGTAACTCCTGCTTTCTTGCTTGAGCTGCCCGTGCAGCCCAAAGCAGCGAAAAAGTACTACTCGGAAAAAAATCTAAGTTTAGGTGAGCTGTGTATTCTAAAGTTATTGAGAAAACTCGCGGCTTGCAAAAAAGGCGCGATGATTCTTATCGATGAGATCGAGCTTGCATTGCACCCAACGGCTCAGAGTGAGTTGTTGAAATATCTTGTTGAAATTTCAAAGGAAAAGTCACTTACCGTTGTTGTTTCCACTCACTCGGCAACCCTGATAAAGCAGTCATCAAGACACAATATATTGTACCTTCAAGTAGCGGGAAGCGGAGAAATTAGTTGTTCTGTTGGTTGCTACCCAACCTACGTTTTGGGAGCGATGGCTAGCCAAGAAGAATTTGCAGCGGATGTCATCGTTTATGTTGAGGATGAGGCCGCAAGGATTGTGGTTAATCAATTTGCAAGACGTTATCTGGCAAATGCTTTCAATGGTCATGATCTCATGCCGGGTGTTCAAGCCATTGCCGTTGGAGGCTTTACAAATGTACTTCGTTTTTATGTGCAGCAAAAACCACTGTTGCCAGCGGTGACCCGCGCTTACGTCATGCTTGATGCTGATGCCGAGGAGTCATTAGATGGTGCGCAAAAAGATGATATTGTCCGAATTTACAAAAGCGAAAGTGCCTCAATTTCGTTTTTGCCATTTACGCCAGAGGTAGGGCTGGCGCATTTCATTCACGATCAACGAGAAAAGGTCATCGGAGCACTGAAGGACAATTATATGTCCCGAGGGCTGTTGCTAAAAGCTAAGGATGTGCCTACGCCTCCATTACCTGATGAGCCAAAAGCGAGAGACACCTGCAAGGCCATAGTGGATAGCGTTTGTGACTCCTTGGTGCAACAACTTCCTAGTTCCTCAGTAGCAGACGTAAAGAAGGTGCTTTTACAGATTTTCGCTGAGGATTACTTTGATGAGAACAAGGCTGCCGTCATGGCTCTTTTCGGGCCTGTTGTAAAGGGTCGGCAAAAACAGTTGAAGTGAAGCTTTTTAGGACTTGACGTCACTGAGCGAATGAGCGAAATTATTCACATGCTGTCATTCCTGTAACTGTTCAGGCATGACCCCAAAGCCCGGCCACTGCGCCGGGCTTTTTCGTTTCTGCTGACGCTTCGTAGAAACAGCTGCGCTGAGCTTCTCCCTACCTCTTCTCTGCAATGGCGGCTTCGGTACATAACCACACCTCCAGTTCCGCGAACCGGGTGAGTCCCGACCCTTTGTGGAAATCCGAGCCTGAGCATTTGCTAGAACTTATTAATATTCGCTCCCCGCAACGGGAGGAACTGAGATGCCAAACATGCCTGAGAAGGATCCTGGCCTGTGGGCCGCCGTGCTCACCTGGGTGCTGGCCCATCAGCCCCAGCTATATGCCGCTGGCCTGTCCGTCGCAATCGCCGTCCTTCGGGTGGTGTATGGCGGTGGCACCCGCCGGCAGATGTTCCTGGAGGGCGCCTTGTGCGGCCTCATCACCCTGGCCCTAGTGCCGCTGCTCGAATGGCTGGGCTTGCCGCAGGGCATGGCCACCTTCGCCGGCGGCATGGTCGGCTTCATGGGTGTGGAGAAGCTTCGCAGCTACTCCGACCTGTTTCTATCTCGCAAGGCTCAGGGGTAAGCAAATGATCACATTGACCGACAGCAACGGCCTCAAGCGTTACCTAGCTCCCGCCGCCATCGCTCGTGTGGACGAAGCCTGCACCAGCAGTCAGTGGCACGGCATCTGCGCCATCGTTCGCATGTTCGACGGTCAGGTGCTGGAGGTGAAGCAGCGGGCTGATGACATCGTGCGTCTGATCACCGAGTCGAAAGGCTGATGGCCAGGCTCAAGACGCTCGGCTCCCGCATCAAGGAGAGCACAGGCTCTCGGGTCAAGGTGGTGAGCCCTGGCAGTTGGCGAAGCGGCATGACCAGCTCCCAGCGCGGCTATGGCTACAAGTGGCAGCAAGCCCGAGAGCGGTACCTGCGCGACAACCCGCTGTGCGTCTATTGCGAGCGGAACGGCCGCACAACTGCCGCCAGGATTGTCGACCACATCGTTGCTCACCGTGGAGACATGGTTCTCTTCTGGGACCAGGCCAACTGGCAGAGTCTCTGCAAGCCTTGCCACGACTCCGTCAAGCAGGCTGAGGAGGCAGCGGGGCTGGGTAGCTGACACGTCAGCAGATCGCCTGATGCACGCCAGGCGGAGCAGAGGCACGCCAAAGACGTGCTGCAAATGGGGTAGGGGGGTCAAAAGCTAGGGATTTTCATCTAGCTAGACCGCTCCCGACCCCACGTACAGATTTTTTTTCCCCACAGGATTTTTGTTAAATGGCTTTAACATCCCGCAAGCGCGCTTTCATCGCCGCGCTGAGGGAAGGTGCGTCTAATCGGGACGCTGCTGTGGCCGCTGGCTACTCCGAGCGCACAGCGTCTGCGGCGGGCTCTCGGCTGGTCAAGGACAAGGACGTGGCGGCCGAACTGATGAAGCTGCGCGCCCTGGGGCTGATGCCTCCAGATGTTAAAGGCGATGTTAAACCGGATGTTAAAGCCAGGCCCGCCACCAAGGCTGCTAAAGATGCTGAGCCGGGCCCGGAAGGGGCCCTGGAATCCGAGGAGCAAGCAGAGCCGGAACCTGCCGGCTTCGACCTGGCCCAGGCGCTGCTCCACCGTGACCCGAAGGACTTCCTCCTCTCGGTGATGAACGACATGGGCACGGAAGCGAAGCTTCGCGTAGACGCCGCCAAGGCCCTGATGCCATTCGTTCATCCGCGCAAAGGCGAGAGCGGCAAGAAGGACCAGGCCCAGGCCAACGCCGATAAGGCAGCTACCGGCAAGTTCGGCACCCGCCGCGGCCCGCTGCAGTCGGTGAAATGATGGAGTGGTCAACCGCCTGCCCAGACTGGGAGCAGCGCATCATTGCCCGCCAGAGCCTGATTCCGTTCAAGCCGCTGTTCCCGACCGAGGCCGAGGAAGCCCTGGACGTGTTCGGCGCGCTGCGCATGGTGGACGCCACCGGCAGTCCACTGATGTGCGAGACCGTACGTGACTGGGTCAACCAGTTTGTGGCCGCGATCTTCGGCGCCTACGACCCAGACTCGGGCCGGCGCCTGGTCAGCGAGTTCATGCTGCTGATCAGTAAAAAGAACGGCAAGTCGACCATCGCCGCCGGCATCATGCTCACCGCACTGATCCTCAACTGGCGGGCGTCGGGTGAGTTCATCATCTTGGCGCCGACCAAGGAGATCGCGGATAACTCCTACCTCCCGATCCGGGACATGGTGAGTGCTGACGAAGAGCTCAAGGCCTTGCTCAAGGTGCAGGATCATCTGCGCACCGTTACGCACCGTCAGACTAACGCCACCCTCAAGGTGGTTGCGGCGGACAGCGAGACGGTGTCGGGCAAGAAAGCCATCGGCGTGTTCGTTGACGAGCTGTGGGTGTTCGGCAAGCGGGCCAACGCCGAGGCCATGCTGCGCGAGGCCACTGGTGGCCTGGCCTCTCGGCCAGAGGGATTCATCATCTGGGCCACCACCCAGTCCGATGCGCCGCCGGCCGGCGTCTTCCGGCAGAAGCTGATGTACGCCCGCAAGGTGCGCGACGGCGAGATCGTCGATAAGTCGTTCTTGCCGGTGCTGTATGAATTTCCCAAGGCGATGCTGGACGCCGGCGAACACCGGGACTTCTCCAACGCGTACATCACCAACCCTAACCTTGGTCTGTCGGTCGACGAACCTTTCATCGAGCGTGGTTACGCACAGGCCCAGCTGGACGGCGAGGAGTCATTCCGCGGCTTCCTGGCCAAGCACCTGAACGTCGAGATCGGCTTGGCGCTGCTTTCGGATCGCTGGGCGGGTGCTGATTTTTGGGAGACACAGACTTCCGAGCTATGCCGCACGTTGGAAGACCTGATCGACCGCTGCGAAGTGATCGACATCGGTGTCGATGGCGGGGGGCTGGATGACCTGCTTGGCTTTGCAGCACTCGGCCGAGAGCAGGGCACACGGCGCTGGCTGACCTGGACCCATGCCTGGGCCCATCCATCAGTGCTGGAGCGGCGTAAAGCTGAAGCGCCGCGCATCCGCGACTTCGCCAAGGATGGACACCTGACCTTGGTTGAACGCATCGGTGACGACATTGAGGCGGTGGCACAACTGGTGGCGCAGGTCGAGCAGGCCGGCCTGCTAGATAAGGTCGGGCTGGACCCGGCCGGCGTCGGTGCGATCCTCGATGCGCTGGAGGCTGTTGGAATTCCGCGCGAAAAGATTGATGGCATTTCCCAAGGCTGGCGCCTGGGCGGAGCCATCAAGACTGCCGAGCGCAAGCTGGCCGAGGGCACGCTGCTACACGGGGGCCAGCCGATGATGGCCTGGTGCTGCGGTAACGCCAAAGTCGAGCCCCGTGGCAACTCGATCCTCATTACTAAGCAGGCCAGCGGCTCGGCCAAGATCGACCCGCTGATGGCGCTATTCAACGCTGTGACGCTTATGGCCCTCAATCCAGAGGGCCAGGGCGGCATGGAAAACTTCATGGCCGGCATTCGGGATCCACTGATCGCATGAACGCATTTCACTATTTCATCATCTGCGCGGTGTGCGGATTCGGCCTAGCCTGCGCGGGCGTCTGGATGCTGGCGGGTACGGGCTGGTCTCTGATCGCGGGCTCGGTCAGCCTGTTCAGCATTGCAGCGTTCATTCGCCGAGGGCTGAGCAGTGATTAAAACCCTCTCTCAAGCGCTCGGCACTGCAGCCGCCAAACCCTCGGCAAGCATGAGCAGTTGGCTGGGCAAGAGCATTCGGTTGTCGGACGGTGGGTTCTGGAGCGCCTTCTTGGGCGCCCAATCCAGTAGCGGCAAGGCTGTCACGGTCGACAAGGCCATGCGCCTGTCGGCTGTCTGGGCCTGCGTGCGCATCATCTCTACCTCAGTTGCAGGCTTGCCGCTCAGTATCTACCGGCGCCTTCCGGACGGAGGGCGTGAGACGGCGCGAGACTTCCCGCTCTACGATGTGGTGCACAACAGCCCGAACGAGGACATGGCGGCTTTCCACTTCTGGCAGGCGGTTGTTGCTTCGATGCTGCTTTGGGGAAATGCCTACTGCGAGATTCACCGGTCCGGTGGAAGGGTCATCGCACTGGATTTCTTGATGCCGTCGCGGGTGACCCCCGAGCCGGACGACGATGGTAGGCTGCGCTACTTCTTCCAGCCACGCAAGGGCGCCCGCCGGGAGATCGCCCAGGCCGACATGCTGCATATCCCAGCGTTCACCTTGGATGGGCGAATGGGCCTTTCGGCGATTCGTTACGGCGCTGATGTATTCGGCTCGGCCATGTCGGCCGACGATGCGGCCAATACCACCTTCAAGAACGGGATGATGCCCACCGTAGCCTTCTCGGTGGATAAGACGCTCAACCCTACGCAGCGTGCCGAGTTTCGGGACTACGTCAAGACGATCTCTGGCGCGCTCAATGCGGGTAAGAGCCCGGTGCTTGAGCAGGGCGTGAAGCCCGAGATGATCGGGATTAATCCGGCTGACGCCCAACTGCTCGAATCACGTGGGCACAGCATCGAGGAGATCTGCCGTTGGTTCGGCGTGCCGCCCTGGATGGTGATGAAGACCGACAAGGGCAGCAACTGGGGCACAGGCCTTGAGCAACAGCAAATCGCGTTCCTGACCTATTGCATCATGACCTACACGGCGCCAATCGAGCAGTGCGTGAACAAGCGATGCCTAACAGCGGTGGATCGGATCAAACACTACGCGGAGTTTTCGCTGGAAGCCTTCCTGCGCGCTGACAGTGCCGGCCGTGCTGCCTACCTCAGCACCATGGGCCAAAACGGCTACATGACCCGAAACGAAGGTCGGCACAAAGAGAATCTGCCCAGCATGCCCGGCGGCGACATCCTCACCGTGCAATCGAACCTGGTGCCGCTTGACCAGCTGGGCAAACAAAACGACAGCCAAGCCGCACGCGCGGCGCTGATGAACTGGCTCCAAAGCAACTCCGGGGAGTAACCCATGAAACACAAGATCCAGTCTCGCGGCCTGCGCAGCGAGATGAGCCCGCGTGCGCTCGATAAATGGAACCCCGCCATCCAGGCGGCCGTGGAAAACACCTCGGAAACCATCACCATCTACGGCGTGATCGGTGAGGACTGGTACGGGGAGGGCGTGACGGTCAAGCGCATCGATGCGGCGCTACGCGCGATCGGCGACCGGGAGGTGACGGTGTACATCAACTCGCCCGGCGGCGATATGTTCGAAGGCATCGCCATCTACAACCGCCTCCGCGAGCACAGCCAGAAGGTCACCACCAAGGTACTGGGCATGGCCGCCAGCGCGGCCTCGATCATCTACCTGGCCGGTACCGAGCGCCAGGTGGCCAGCAGCGCTTTCCTGATGATCCACAACTGCTGGACCTTCCTCTCCGGCAATCGCCATTACCTGCGCGATGTGGCTGACGACATGCAGGAATTCGACGCTGCCATGGCCGACCTCTACGCCGAGACCAGCGGCCAGCCCGTCGAGGACATGGCCGAGCTGATGGATGACGAGACGTTCATCCGCGGCAAGCGCGCGCTGGAGCTGGGGCTGGCCACCGGCCTGCTGGCGGCGACCGAGGTGACCGAGCGCGAGACCGGGGAAACCGGCCAGGCCAATGCCCTCAAGGCCATGGACGCAGCCCTGGCCAAGGCCGGCATGCCGCGCTCCGAGCGCCGCGAACTTTTCGCCACTTTCAAGTCTGGCATGCCTCGCGCTGCCAGCGGGAACACGCCGCGCGCTGTTCCGACCGGCACGCCAAGCGCTGCCGCGCCAGACCTCTCCGCCTCACTGAGCGCGGCAAACAATCTTCTCAATTCTCTGAAAGGAAAGTGACCATGGACTATGAAGCCCAAGTCAAGGAATTCAACGCCACCCTCAAGGGCATTGGCGATCAGATCAAGGCCCAGGCCGAGGCGGTCGACAAGCAAATCAAAGCCTCCGGGGCAATGAGCGAAGAAACTCGCGCCAAGGTCGACGAGCTGCTGACCAAGCAGGGCGAGATGTCGGCGCGCCTGCAGGAGGCCGAGCAGAAGCTGGTCAACGCCAGCCGCGCACCGGCAGACCGCCAGGAGCAGCAACTCTCGGTTGGCGCTCTGGTCGTAGGCAGTGAAGAAATGAAGGGCCTGAGCTCGTCCTTCCGTGGTTCTCGTCGTGTGTCGGTACCGCGTGCCGCCATCACTACGGCCACAGGTGGGGCCCTGACCGCTGCGGATCGCCAGCCAGGCATCATCGCCCCGCCTCAGCGTCGTCTCACCATCCGCGACCTTGTGGCGCCAGGTACCACTGAAGCCAACTCCATCGAGTACGTGCGTGAAAGCGGCTTCACGAACAATGCCAAACCTGTCGCTGAAACCCTGGCCAAGCCCTACTCGGACATCACGTTCGAACTGGCTACGGCCAACGTCCGCACCATCGCGCACCTGTTCAAGGCCAGTCGCCAGATGCTCGACGATGCCCAGGCGCTGCAGAGCTACATCGACGCGCGCGCCCGTTACGGCCTGCTGATGGCCGAGGAGGCCCAACTGCTGTACGGCAACGGTACCGGTGCCAACCTGCAAGGCCTCATGACGGTTGCCCAGCTTTACGCGGCTCCCACTGGCGTGACCGTAACGGGCGAGCAGCGTATTGATCGCCTGCGCCTGGCACTGCTGCAGGCCGAGCTGGCCGAGTTCCCCTCAGATGGCATCGTGCTCAATCCCATCGACTGGGCTGCGATCGAGCTCACCAAAGATGGTGAAGGCCGATACATCATCGGTGAGCCCCAAGATGGCACCACTCCGCGCCTGTGGAACCGCCCGGTCGTCTCGACTCAGGCCATGACGCAGGATGACTTCCTGGTCGGGGCTTTCAAGCTGGGCGCACAGATCTTCGATCGTATGGAAATCGAAGTGCTGATTTCAACCGAGAACGCCGATGACTTCGAGAAGAACATGGCGACCATCCGCGCCGAGGAGCGCCTGGCCTTCGCCATCTACCGTGGCGAAGCTTTCGTTACCGGCCCACTGACCGGCAGCGGCTCGTAAGCCTTCCAATTCAGGCGCCAGCGATGGCGCCGCACAGGAGCGATTCCATGGCTAGCACCAAGAAGCAGGAGAAACCAAGCGTGGTACCGGAGCAGGCAGTACCAGCACCTGGTGACCAGGCATCGAACTCGCCGCCCGGCGGCAGCGACCCCAGCGGTGCAGATGCGGCCGCGGGCGGTGTAGCAGTCACCGTGCACGGCGCTGAGCCAGTCGTCAACACCGTGCAAGAAGCGGGTGGCCCAGCGGCCGAGCTGCCGGTAGAGCTAGCGCCGGCGGACACGTCGGCCGAGGGTGCTGCAGGTACCGGCGTTTCGCCGAACCAACCGGGCCAGGCTGGCGGCGTGCTGCACGCTGCCGCCAACATGGCAGGGCTGGACGAACTCACCTCGAGCGCGCCGGCAGAGGTGAACACGGCTCAGGTCAAAGTTTACCCGCTACGCTCGTTCATGGATGAGGGCGAGCTGCGCCGGCGCGGCGGTCCGAGCTACCTGGTACCGCGGCTTCACGCCGAGGACCTCGAGCAGCGGAATCTGGTATCGCGCACTCCGCTGGAGGAGTGAGACATGTCATTGATCAGCATGGCGCAGGCCCGCGCCCACCTTCGTGATCCAGACGATGACGACGATTATCTGCAGCTGCTGATCGACTCGGCCGAGCTCTCGGCAATGAACTACCTCAACCGCCAGGTTTATGTCGATGCGCAATCAATGGCAGAGGCGACACTGGCAGGCCTAGCCGGGGAGAAGCCTATGCTCTGCAACGCATCGTTCAAGTCGGCGTGCCTTCTGATCTTGGGGCACCTCTACGCCAATCGAGAAGACGTGGTGACGGGGACAATCGCGACTGACCTGCCTCGAGGCTCGCAGGCCTTGCTGACCCCGTATCGGGTGGGGTGGGGCATATGAGGGCCGGGCCGCTTCGTCATTTATTCGAAGTCAATTTCCGTCACGAGGAGCGCACCAAGTCTGGTGGGGCTGTCGTCACCTGGCTCCCTGCAGCTCGTCCAAAGATGTGGGGTGAAGTGCGTACACCCTCTGGCCGGATCATCGCTGTAGCTGAAAAGCTCAAAGCGGTAGTTACCGCCGAGATCATCAGCAGGCCTCGAGCTGACATGGTGGCAGGCGTAAGGCTCACCCGCCGCGGCGTCACGTATCAGGTCGAGGCTGTATTGCCAGACAACGAAAACACGCTGATGAGACTTCTTTGCTCATCGGTACCGAATCCATGAGGTGAACTATGAAAATTCAAGCATTGGGCCCGCTGACCGGTGCATCCGGCGAGCGCGAAAAGGGCGATATCTTCGAAGTGAAGAAGGAATACGGCGAAGGCCTGATCGCCCGCGGCTACGCGATCGAGGTCAAGGAAGATGCGGCCCAGGAAAAAACAGCCAAGGCCCAGGCCAAGGAGTAGGCCATGGCCCGCCGCTCAAAGATGCGCGGCGATATCCGCCTACGGCGAACGCTGCGCAACATCCACAAGACCATGGACAATGAACTGGCCCCGGCCATGCGTCATGCTGCCGAGCGGGTGCTGGCCACGCAGCAACAGCTGATGCCCAAGGATACGGGTGCCGCCGCCGCCGCGCTGAAGATCTACGTCGCGCCCAGCGGCCTTGATGCGCAGATCGGGATCAGGGGCAAGCGCGACAATCGCAAGTTCTTCTACCTACGCTTCATCGAGTACGGCACCAAGGGCTACATCGGCGGCAAGCGAGCCGGGAACCGCAACCGGCGTGCGACCAACAAGAGCGACGGTACGCATTTCTTCGGAAAGTACCCGGACATTCCGGCCAGACCGGCGCATCCGTGGCTTCGGCCCTCCATCGACGTGAACCGTGAGTACGTAATGGCTGATATCGAGACGGCCGTGCGCCGTACGCTGCGCAAGGCAAGCCAGGGGGTGGGCAATGGCTGACCCCTCGGTATCGCTGCAAGAAGCCATTTTTGCCAGGCTGCATGCCGAGGTGAGTTGCCCCGTCTATGACGGCGCACCCATGGACGCCGACATGCCCTATGTGTCGATCGACCGCGAGGTCTCAGTCAACGTCAGCCCGATATCGGGCCGTAAGCGCGAGCAGCGCCTGCTGTACCTGTCGGTCTGGTCAGACACGGTTGGCCAGGCAGAGGTGAAACGCATCAACGGGGAGGTCATTGCCGCCCTGGACGAGCGCCCGCTGCCGCTGAGCGTCGGCAGGGCTGTCTCTGTGCGCGTTATCCAGTCGGACGCCCAGCGTGACGCTGACGGGGTTACCTACCAAGGATCGATCACCGTCCGCGTCATCACCACCCACTGATCCACCCACCGGCCGCTCCGCGGCTCAATCCAACGTGCCCTTGGAGGAACCCCCATGGCCGATGACAACCTGAACACAGCCGCCGGCTGCCGCCTTTACATTGGCGGCAAGACCGGCGCCGACACTGAAACCAAGTACAAAGCTGACACCTACGTCCGGGTGGGTGAGATCGAAGACCTCGGTGAGTTCGGCGACACTTTTAGCCCCGTCAACTTCACCTCCCTGGACAACGGCCGGGTGCGCAAGTACAAGGGCACAGCCGATGCCGGTGACATGACGATGGTTGTCGGTCTGGATAACGGCGATGTGGGCCAGAAAGCCGTGGCCGTGGCTCACAAGGACCGGGCCAAGGGTAACTACAACATCAAGGTCACCCTCAACGATGGCGATCCAGGAGCAACCCCACCCATCTTGCCGACCACGTTCTACTTCGGGGCGCGGGTGATGAACAACAAAGTGGCGGCCGGTTCCGCTGACAACGTCGTACGGCGTAACGTCACGCTGGGCATCAACACCGACATCCTCGAAATCGTGGCCGGTCCGGCTACCGCCTAATCGATGGGGCTACGGCCCCGTCAATTCGTGAGGATAATTCATGAGCGAAGCTCTGTACGGCACCATCACGCTGGTGGTCGGTGCGCGGACTTACACCCTGCGTCCAACGCTCGAAGCGGCGCTGCTGATCGAGGCGCGCTTTGGTGGTCTACGCGGCGCACTTGAGTCGATGCGGCTAATGAGCATTACGTCCAGCGCCGACATCATCGTCGCTGGCGCAGGCCTGGGGGCTGACAAACACGCCCAGGTAGCCACCGAGGTTTTCCAGACCGGTGTCGCCAAGGTTTCTACCCAGCTGATCGACTTCATCACCGTGCTGCTCAACCCGGTACCGCCGAGCGTGGTAGCCCGGGGAAAGGACGAGGCGGACAGCACAGCGCCGTGAAGGACGGTAGCTACGTCGATTATCTGTTCGGCGTAGCCACCGGCTGGCTTGGCTGGCCGCCTGACACGGCTTGGCATACCCCTATACCGCAGCTGATGTTAGCGCTGGATGCGCGGATCGAATGGACCGGCCGCGGCCAGGCCCAAGGCAATGCATCTGGTCAAGCGACCGTGGCGCGGAAGCCTGGCAGCGTCGCTGACAAGCTGAAGGCCTTCTTCCGAGGTCGGCAGCCGGAATAAGTCACCGCCTACGGGCGGTTTTTGTGCTTGGAGAAACGCATGGCCGATCAACAAGTCCAGGGCATGCTGGTTCAGATTGAGGCCACCACGGCCCAGCTGCGCCGCGAACTGGCAAACGCTGATCAATTGGTGGCGCGCAGCACGCAAGCGATCGACCGTAATCTGGCCACCGTCGATTCCGCGTTCGATAGGGCGGGAGCGGCAGCGCAGTCAGCGGGTGTATTGATGCGCGGCGCCTTTGCAGCTGTCGCAGGCGCGGGCCTGATCGGCGGGATCATCAAGCAGGTGGATGCCTACGGGCAGATGTCCGACCGGATGAAGGCCGCCGCTGGGAGTGCCGCAGAATATCAGGTGGTGCAGGATCACCTGCTGCGCACTGCGCAGGAGACGTACCGCCCACTGGCAGAAGCGCAGGAGCTATACATCCGCGCTGCGGACGTGATGCGCAGCCTGGGCTTCAACACTCAGCAGACGCTCGATATCACCGACAGTTTCAGCTTCCAGCTGGTGACCAACGCCGCGACCGCTGACAAAGCGGCATCGGCCCTGGATGCCTATTCGAAGGCTCTGCAGACCGGCAAGATTGACGCCGATGGATGGGTTTCCATCCAGAGCGCAATGCCCACCATCGTGCAGGCAATTGCTAGCGGCACCGGCAAGAGCGCTGAGGCTATTCGCAAACTGGGTGTGGAAGGCAAGCTCGCGCTTGATGACCTCAACACCGGCCTGCTAAGCACGGTGGATGCTAACCGTAAAGCAGCTGCCGAGATGTCCACCAGTGTTCAGGACGCCCTGGTGAATATCGGTAATGCAATCAGCACCTTTCTGGGCGGCATGGAGGAGCGTACCGGCGCGGTTGCAGGTCTCTCCCAAGTGCTCCTGGCGCTGGCCGACAATGTGGATCTGGTGGCAGTCGCAATGGGCGGTGCCGGTGCCGCAGCGCTAACCCTTTACGTGGCCAAGGCCGGGATGGCGGTGAAAGCTGCGCTCGCCCAGCGGATTGCCGAAGTCGACAACGCCCGGGCTGCGATTCGCGGTGCCGAGGCCCAGCGTATCTACGCGCAGGCACAACTGCAGCAGGCAGAGGCGTCTGTCGCCGCCGCTACTGGCCTGCAGCGTCTTTCATTGGTTCAGACGCAGCTGCTGCCCAAGCAAGCGGCGCTCACAGCATCGACCGAGGCATTGGCCATTGCGCAGGCAAACCTGACCCGCGCTGCCACTGGCGGCCTACTGACGGCGTTGGGCGGGCCGATGGGGCTGGCGATTCTAGCCGGCACTGCTGCAGCGAGCTTTTTGCTGTTGCGAGACAACGCCGACCAGGCCAGCGTCAGCCTCGACGACCTGCATAAACCAGTCTCCCAGCTGCGCGAGGAATTCGCCAAGCTCAACAAGGACCAGCGCGAAGCATCCTTGGTGAGGTGGCAGCAGGAGCAGATCGCCTCCGCTGACAAGGTAAAGGACGCCTACGGCGATCTTGCACAGTCGATCCGATCTGCCGCCGTTACCGCACCTGTGCGGGATTCAGGCGGACAGTACAACAAGCAGTTGGCTGATTATCAGTCGATTATCGACCGATTGAATGAGGCGCGCGCCAGCGGAGAGGGCCTGTCGCCCATCCTCCAGGAAGTCGGCAATCGCTTGCAGCTGCCGCCGGGAACCATCCAGCAATGGATCACTCAGGCTGGCGCAGTTAGTGATGCTGATCAGCGCTCAGCAATGATTGCTGAGACGCTGCGAGTACTCACTGGTGTAACCGACCAGAACACCGTCTCGACCCATGAAAACAACGCCGCCAAGGCGGGTATGAGCCCCGCCGGGCAGACATACCTTGAGACGCTGCAAAAGCAGCTCGCAGGCCTCCAGGACAACGGCGACGCAATCAAGATAGCCAACCGGCACATTGCCGAACACGCTGACCTCACTGAAACAGACCGCCAGGCGATTCTGTCCGCCGCGAGCGCGATTGAGTCTCTGAAGAAGAAAAACAAAGATGCGACTCAAGGGAGCAAGGACCGAACCAAGTCCCTGCAGGACGAAATCAAGGCCCTCGATGCGATCATTGACCGTGCTCTGCCTGAGCGCAAGCGTCTGGAAGACCTCAAGGAGGGCATTGATGGGCTGCGCAAGGCACAGGCAGGCGGAAAGATCACAGCGGCCGAGATGGAGCTGGGCATCAAAAACCTGAACGCTGCCTATGCCGCCCCGGCCATCCAAAAGCGTGCCGAGGAGGAAAGAAAGTTGGCGGAGGCGCGGCGAAACAGCGCCGAAGCCTATCGAAAGGCCATGGAGGTAGTCCTGCAGACACGTCAGGACGCTATCAATGCCGATGTGTCCGGTATCGGAATGGGAGATGACGAGCGCGACCAGGCTGAGCGCCTCAATAGCGTTCGGCAAAAGTACGCCGAGGCCCGCCGGCAGCTGGAGGAACAGCAGGAGGATGTGTCCCGGCGATTGAGCCAGGAGGCGTATCAGCAGCGCCTAGCGGATCTGGAGGATTTCCAGGCCCGCGAGCTGCAGATGGAAGTTGATGGCTACGACGCCAGGCTGGTGGCCCAGCAAGATTATCGAAACGGAGCCAAGCGAGCCTGGGCCAACATCCGGGCTGATGCTGCGAATGTGGCCGGCGCTACCGATGAAATGTTGACCACTGGTTTCAACACGGCCAGGGATGCCTTGGCAGACTTCGCCGTCACGGGCAAGGCCAACTTCAAGGACTTTGCCACCAGCGTGATTGCTGACATGGCCAGGATTGCCAGCCAGCAGGCCGCAAGCTCGTTGCTCAGCACTGTAGTGAACTGGGGCGTAACTGCAGCCGCGAACTACTACGGTGGTGGAGGAGGTAACGGCATGACGTCAGGCTCTGCCGGCGCTGTCTCATCCAATCTTGGCGCTTCTCAGGCCGGATACTCGAGCGCTTATTTCCAGGCTCAGGGCGGCGCCTGGGATGGTGGCGTGCAGATGTTCGCCAAAGGAGGGGCCTTTGCTACCAACAGCGTGTTAACCAAGCCGACTGGCTTTGCTATGGCAGGCGGTGGCCTGGGTGTCGCTGGGGAGGCTGGTCCCGAAGCCATCATGCCGCTGGCCCGTGGGGCTGATGGGTCACTGGGCGTACAGATGGTGGGCGGGGGCGGTGGCTCGACAATCGTGCAGGTCAGCGTTCCGGTGGCCGTCGCCTTGGAAGACCGAAGCTCTGAGGGTATGGAGCTGGACCCCGCAGCATTCCAGCAAAACATGGAGCGGCAGATGCAGGGGGTAGCCGAACGAGCTATCGCCTCATCCTGGCGCCCTGGCGGCGTCAGCCACCGAAACACGACCGGGAGGCGCTGATGGCTATCGAGACGTTCACATGGGTGCCCGATGACGAGGCAAGCGGAGATAGCGAACTTCGGACCAGGAAGTCCCGGTTCGGCGACAACTACGCCCAGGTTACAAGCGATGGGCTCAACGGCGAGACGGACAGCTGGGATCTGACCTTTGGCGGGCTTGTCTCGGAGATTGCTCCGATCCTTGCATTCATCCGCCGCCACCAGGGCGCCAAGTCATTTTTGTGGACCAATCCGGAAGAAGTGCTGGGTCTGTACCGCTGCGAGAAGTTTCGGCAGGTGCGTAAGCCCGGCGGCATCACCGTACTTACTGCCACCTTCGAAAGAGCATTTCATCCATGAGCCTGATCACCCAACTACAGAAGCTTGAACCAGGGGCTGAGATACTGCTTTTCGAGCTCGACGGTACGGACTTCGGGGCTGACGTACTGCGATTCCATGGGCACGCCATTCCTCACACTCCCGACGAGCTGCGAGCAGCCGGTACCAATGCTGACCAGCTGCCGGCAAAGTCCATCTGGTGGCAGGGTAGCGAGTACAGCGCCTGGCCAGTGCAGATTGAAGGTATCGAGGCAAACTCCGACGGCACTGCAGTGCGGCCGACGTTCAGCGTGGGTAACGTCAGTGGCCGGATCACCGCGTTGTGCTTGGCCTTCGACAATCTGCTCGAATTCAAGCTGACCATGCGGCACACCTTCGCCGAGTACCTGGACGCTGTGAATTTCCCCGGCGGCAACCCCTCGGCAGATCCGGGTGAGGAGGCTATAGAAGTCTGGTATATCGATCAGAAGGTTTCCGAGAGCGGCACCACTGTGGCCTGGGAGCTTGCAAGCCCGGGCGATGTGGGTGGTGAGACGATTGGGCGTCAGATGACGCAGCTATGCCATTGGGCGATGACGGCAGGGTACCGGGGGCCGAACTGTGGCTACACCGGGCCCTACTACGACATGGACGGAAACCCTACGGACGATCCGGCCAAAGACCAGTGCAATGGCTGTCTGGATAGCGGCTGTACCGTCCGGCATGGCCAGGGCAATGAGCTTCCCTTCGGCGGCTTCCCTGCCGTCTCGCTGATCGCCCGGAGCTGACCATGCGCAAACACATCTTGGCCGCCGTGCAAGCGCACGCAGCGGCTGAATACCCGCGTGAGTGTTGCGGGCTGCTGCTGCAGGTCGGCCGCAGGCAGGTCTATCACCCGTGCACCAACGCGTCCAACGACCCGACTGAGGAATTCCGGATTGCACCAGAGCACTACGCCGAGGCGGAAGACCTGGGCGAGGTGATTGGAATCGTTCACTCGCACCCTGACGCCACTAGCAGGCCGTCGCCGCGCGATTTGGCCATGTGCGAGGCCACTGGCCTGCCCTGGTACATCTTGTCGTGGCCGGAGGGCGACCTGCGCACGATCACGCCCACCGGATGCACGCCGCTGCTTGGTCGCCCATTCGTGCACGGTGCGTGGGACTGCTGGCAGACCTGCGCCGATTGGTACAAGCGTGAATGGGGGTTGGAATTTCCCGCATACGCTCGAGAGGAGGGCTGGTGGGAGAACGCCGACGGACCGAGCCTGTACGAGCAGGCCTATGAGGCTGCCGGCTTCCACCAGGTGAGCGAGCCCCAACGTGGTGACTTGATCGTCATGGCGGTGGGGCGCACCGCGCACCCCAATCATGCCGGAATCTATTTAGGCTCTGACCCGCAACTGCCAGGCGAGAGCGCTGAGTTATTCGGGCCAGGACCGTTCATGCTGCACCACCTTCTTGGCAGACCATCAGAAATCATCGTATACGGGGGGCCTTGGTTCGACCGGGCGCGCCTTGTGTTGCGATATAAAAGGTAGTGAAGTGAGGCATTGATGAGAAGGTGATAAACGCTCAACTGTCGGATCGACAAGAGAGTCGTCGTCCTAAAGCACTCTAGCCATCATTATGCTATCGTAGATGCATAGCTCTATGATATTTTTCAGCGCTCATTCAAGGAGCGCGGCATGTATAGTAAGGTAGTTTTGCTCTTGGCGGTTGGCACATTGGCTGGTTGCGCATCATCCTCTATGGATTACAGGCCCCCAGCTTCTACAGCAATCGCTAACACCAGAAGCGTCTCTACTGACTTTGAAAGGTCTTGGGACGAGCTGGTCCGTCAGCTCAGTTCAGATTTCTTCATCATCAATAACATTGATAAGAGTTCTCGGCTGATTAACGTTAGTTTTTCGGCGTCGCGGCCCTCAGATTATGTAGATTGTGGGTCTACTTCACGGAGGTTTAGTAATGCTAGAGGCGAGCAAGTTTATAACTACGTAACGGCAGATTCTGCGAAATTTGCAACAACAAATCAAAATGCTGCGTTTAATGTCATCCGAGATACAAAGCTAGACGGCCGCGTAAATATTTATGTTGCTCCAGGAAAAGACGGAACAGATATTTCTGTTAATACCAAATATGTATTTACCGTCAACGCGAAAATCTATGGTTTTGACGGTTCATCTGCAACACTGAATCCTACGACGATTGATTTCTCAACCAAGAGCCCGTACGCATCCCCAGACTTGACATGTTACGCGAAGGGAACTCTAGAGGCTCGAATTCTGGATATGGTAAAGTAGGTATCAATCAATCTATAGCGGGAGTAGTAAGGGGGTTGCGATCATCCGAATTCTCATCTGTTCAATGGGTCTGGCGTTTTTGGCGGGATGCGCCACCTCACCCGTTCCACTGAGCCAAGCTAAGCAGGCGCCAAGTGATCGGGTTACGGGATATCAGTCCAGCGTGACCGGGGGTGGGCAGATCATTGTCACCCGTGACAGTGGATTTCCGGGGGGTGGCTGCTATGCCACAGTGTTCATCAACGGCGAGCCTGTTGCGCGGCTAAATCCCAAGGAAAAGGCTTACTTCAACGTTCCGGCAGGAGAGTGGATGGTCGGTGCCTCCCTGGAAGGCAAAGCACTTTGCGGTATGAACGCAGAACGTCTTGAAACAGAGGCTTCGATTAAGCCTGGCCAAACCAAAAAGTATCGTATCTACACCTCCGGAGATGGAGGTGTGAGCGTCAAGCCAACTACCTTTTAAACAGCCGCCTCCGGGCGGCTTTTTCATGTCTGGAGGAAAAATGTCGGCACTCGCCCAGCATCGTGTAAACATCAAACTGTCAGGCTCGCTGGCGCAGAAATTTGGCAGATCCCACCCAAAAATTCTGGATTCGGGTAATACATGGGAGGCGTTCAAGGCTTTAAAGGTAACCCTCCCAGGGTTCGAAGATGAGATCAAAAGACTCGACCGGCTAGGCATGAGATTCGCCATCTTCCGCAATAGAAGAAACGTTGGTGAAAAGGAATTTGATCGAAGCGGAGCACAGGAAATCAGGATCGTCCCTGTTGTCGAGGGGCGCAAGCGCGCCGGCGTGCTGCAGACGATTATTGGCATAGTCCTGATCGTTGCAGGTTTCTTCTACGCTCCGCTGATGCCGGTTGGTATTGCCATGGTTGCCGGTGGAGTCGTTCAAATGCTCAGCCCCCAGGCCAAGGGCCTATCCCAAAGCGCCGCGCCAGAAAACCTGCCGTCGTACGCCTTCGGCAGCGCCAAGAACACTACAGCCAGCGGCAACCCCGTTCCGATATGCATCGGCGAACGACGCTGGGGTGGGGCGATCATCTCCGCCTCGATCGAGGCGCAGGACAAGGCATAGCGCTAAAAGAATGCACAGACCGCCGGTTGGCGGTTTTTTTTTCGCCCGGAGGAAAGCATGGGCCCAGTAGATCACCTGGAAATTGTCGGCGCCAAAGGCGGCGAGAGCCAGCCAAAGCAGGCAGTGGAGTCGCCGGACAGCTTGCGCTCGACGAACATCGCCAAGATCCTGCTGGCAGTAGGCGAAGGCGAATTCGATGGGGTGCCCACCGACCGGGACATCTACCTCGACAACACCCCGATCGCTGATGCCAGCGGCAATGTGAACTTCCCAGGTGTGAAATGGGAATGGCGCCCGGGCTCCGTTGAGCAGAGTTACATCCAGGGCATCCCGTCGGTGGAGAACGAAACCTCCGTCAACGTTGAGCTGCGCAGCGATAACCCGTTCACGCGCGCCCTGAGCAACACCCAGCTCTCGGCTGTTCGCGTGCGCATGTCGTGGCCGCGCCTGGCCAAGCAGGAGAGCAATGGGGACACCATCGGCTATCGCATCGAGTACGCGATCGATATCGCTACAGACGGTGGCGCTTATGTCGAGGCTCATCTTGGCGCCGTGGATGGCAAGTCCACCAACGGCTACCAGCGCTCGGTGCGTGTGAATCTGCCCAAGGCAACATCCGGGTGGATGCTGCGTGTGCGCCGACTCACGCCGAACGCTAACAGCGGTACCGTGGCCGATACCATGACCGTGGCGGGCTACACCGAGATCATTGACCAGAAGATCCGGTACCCGAATACGGCCTTGCTGTACATCGAGTTCGATGCCCAGCAGTTCCAGAACATCCCGGCGGTGACGGTGAAGTGCAAGGCCAAGCGCTGGCCGGTACCGAGCACTTACGATCCGATCAACCGCACCTACAGCGGTGTTTGGGACGGCACGTTCAAGCTGGCCTGGACCAACAACCCTGCCTTCGTGACCTATGGTTTGTGCGTGGAAGACCGCTTCGGCCTGGGCAAGCGCATCAAGCCGTGGATGGTCGACAAGTGGGAGATGTATCGCATCGCCCAGTACTGCGACCAGCTTGTGCCGGACGGTGTGGGCGGTCAGGAGCCGCGCTTCCTCTGCGACATGAACCTGCAGGGCCGTGCCGAGGCATGGACGCTGCTGCGCGACCTATCGGCGATCTATCGGGGCATGGTGTATTGGGCCCACGGTTCGCTGTTCATGCAGGCGGACATGCCCCGCGCGCAGGACATCGACTACGTCTTCACCAGGTCGAACGTGATCGACGGTGAGTTCGTGTATGGCGGAGCCGAGCGCAGCACGCACTACAGCCGTTCTCTTGTCAGCTACGATAACCCGGCCAACAACTACGACACCGACGTTATTCCGGTGACCGACAACGCGCTGCAGCGCCGGTACCGGGACCGCCCAATCGAGCTCTCGGCCATTGGTTGCACCCGCGCGTCCGAGGCCCAGCGCCGCGGTAAATGGGCACTGCTGAGCAACAGCCAGGACCGCACCGTTACGTTCAAGACCGGCATGGAGGGCCGCATCCCGCTGCCTGGGTTCGTCATCCCGGTGGCGGACGAGTTGGTAGCAGGCCGCCCAAACGGCGGGCGCATTTCTTCCGCCGCTGGCCGCGTCGTGACGCTGGACCGTGACACCCCGATCAAGGCCGGTGACAGGCTGATCGTGAACCTGCCCAACGGTACCGCCCAGGCGCGGACCGTGCACTCCGTCGCGGGACGGGCTGTGACCGTCACCACCGAGTACAGCCTGCAACCCGAACCAGAATTGCAGTGGGCGATTGACTACGACGACCTGGCCGTACAGCTGTTCCGGGTGCTCAAGACCACCCGCACCCAGGAGGGCAACTACGAAATCACTGCGCTCGAGTTCAACCCGAGCAAGTTCGCTGCGATCGACACCGGTGCGAAGCTGGATGAGCGTCCGATCAGCGTCATCCCGGTGACCACCGTGGCGCCTCCGGCCAGCGTATCGCTGTCGTCCGGCCACATGATCGACCAGGGCATCGCGGTCAGCACCATGACCATCGCCTGGCCGGCAGTGGCGGGCGCCGTTGCCTACGATGTTGAGTGGCGCAAGGACAATGGCAACTGGATCCGCTTGCAGCGCACTGGTGCCGCCTCTGTGGACGTGGTCGGTATCTACGCTGGCGCATACTTGGCCCGCGTCCGTTCGGTCAGTGCGTTCGACATCACCTCGATCTGGAAAAGCTCGAACCTGACCCAGCTGAACGGCAAGGAAGGTTTGCCGCCGGCGGTCACGTTCCTGACCACCGAAAGCCTGCTGTTCGGTATTGCCATCAAGTGGGGTCTCCCTGCCGGCGCCGAAGACACCGAACGTACCGAGCTGTGGTACAGCGAAGGCACCGACCTCGGCGCGGCAACCAAACTTGCAGACCTGGCCTACCCGCAGAGCGAGCATGTCATGCAGGGGCTGCGCGCGGGGCAGCGTTTCTTCTACTGGGCGCGCCTGGTGGACCGGTCCGGTAACGTTGGGCCGTTCTTCCCCGTGGCGCCGACCGTGGTTACCGGCATCGCCAGTGCCGATGCTGGCCCGATCCTCGAGCAGATCAAGGACCAGATCACCGAGAGTGAGCTGGGCAAGGAGCTCACCAGCAAGATCGAAAAGATCACGCTCATTGACGGCAACGGTCCTGGCTCTGTGAACGAGCGGATCGGCACCGCCAAGACCCAGCTGGCCAAGCAGATCAGCGACGTGAACAATGCTCTTGGCACCGTGAAGGGCAACCTCGAGCAGCAGATCACGGCCGTGAGCGCTGACGTTTCCGCTGCCAAGACCGATCTACAGCAGCAGATCGCCAACGTCTCGGCGCTGGCTGGCTCTCTGCCGTATCGCAAGGACAAGGTCTACAGCGTCGGCCAAAGCGCCTTGGGCAGCGATGGCAAGTTGTACCAGGCCCTGAAAGCGGTACCGCTGAACACGCCACCGCCGAACGCCACCTACTGGACCGATGTTGGCCAGGCAGTGGTGACTGCCAACGGCATGGCCGCACGGGTTTCGAAGGTCGAGACCGACGTGTCGACGCTGGATGGCAAGGTCACTGCCCAGGCGTCTCAGGTCAGCGGGCTGCAATCGAGCCTGACCACTACCAACGGCAACGTCTCGGCTGCCCAGCAGGCTGCGCAGGATGCGGCCACGCTGGCGGGCGGGAAGGGCAAGGTCATCGTTCAATCGGCAGCCCCTGCCGTCGCCGATCGCCTGGCGCAAAACCTGTGGATCGACACCACCGGCAATGCCAACACCCCTAAACGCTGGAGCGGCTCGGCGTGGGTCGCTGTGACGGACAAGGTAGCCACCGATGCTGCCGCAGCGGCCGCTGGCGCATTGGTTTTGGCGCAGACCAAGGCCGACGCTTCTGTAGTCAGCAGCCTGACCACCCGCGTCAGCGATGCCGAGGGCAAGCTCACATCGCAAGCCACTCGCATGGACGGCATGCAGACCAGCATCGACGGCAAAGCCAGCTCACAGGCTTTGCAGCAGGTCACCAGCCGGGTTACCGCGACCGAGGACAAGGACAAGGCCCAAGATCAGCTCATCAGCTCGCAAAGCCAGGCGCTTACTTCGCTGACCGACAGCGTGAGCAAGAAGGCTGATGCCTCGGCCGTGCAGTCGCTGGGTAACCGAGTGGAAGTTGCCGAAGGGGCGATAAGCAGCCAGAGCACTGACATCACGCAGCTGAAAAACAGTGTTGGTGCTGCCCAGCCATTCGTGGCTGGCCGTGCCTGGGAGTTCACCGGCTCGACCAAGGGCTGGGTGGCGACCGCTACTAACGGGACGATAACCGCAGGCCCGTTGTTTGCTACCGTGACTGCAAACCCGAACCTTCAGTGCAATTTCACCCCAGTCGTTGCAGGCGCAGAGAACCCCTATCTGCGGATCAGGCTACGCCGACGTAATACCAGCCGGGCGGGTGCCCAGATGTACTGGGCGAATGAAGACGGCGGGTTGGCCGAGGCAAGGCGCTTTGGGTGGCTCATCAGCACCACCACCACGGATTGGCAGGACATTGAGCTTGACCTATCTGGCCATGCCGGATGGAACGGCAAGAAAATCTACGCCATCCGCCTGGACATGATGAACTCCGGCGATACAAGCGGCGAGATCGATATCGCCTATATCGCCGTTGGTAGGCGTTCCGCCTCGGCCTCGGCAGAGGCCGTCTCCAGCCTGAGCAACGCGGTTACCGAAGCCGAAGGAAAGCTGTCCAGCCACGGCCAGTCGATCGTGAGCTTGCAGGGTGGGCTCAATACCACCAACGGTAATGTGTCAGCCGCGCAGAAGGCTGCCCAAGACGCATACAGCCTCGCTGATGCCAAAGGCAAAGTGATCGTCCAAAATTCAGCACCCTCAGCCATCAACCAGCAGATCCAGAACCTTTGGATTGATACCACAGGGGGTGGGAACACACCCAAGCGGTGGAATGGCTCAGCATGGCAGGCAGTTTCGGACAAAGTAGCCACGGACGCCGCAGCAGCAGCGGCCAATGCCCTGAGCCAGGTAGCGACAAAGGCTGATGCATCTACCGTTCAGAGCCTCACGAATAAGGTAGAGCAACAGGGCACAGCCATCACCGCCGCTGGCGAGGCGATCACTGGCATCAATGCATCTCTCGGCCAGGTTGGCGGTGAGAACCTACTGCCTAACCCTTCGTTTGAGGTAGAGGGGCCAACTGCCGGCCTTGCTGATGGCTGGCGTGTCGGCTCCTCGTTGGCTGCACCTAACCGGCTCCTGTCGTTGGTGCCGTCAACCTTGGATCCTCGCGGCAAAGCGCAGCGTATCGATGCCAAGGGGCTGTCCGGCTCTGCGTATGTGGACGTTGCGCTACCGAACGCAAGCTGGGTATCCATGGCGCCAGGGCAGGTGCTGACAGTGTCGGCGCATGTCCGGGGAACCCAGGATCTGGTCAGCGAGATCTACCTGCAATACAAGAACAGCGGTGGGGCCACGGTCGGGACGCATGGGCCGCTTCGAACCATTCTGAGCGACGCATGGAACCGGCCAGTCTTCACGGGCGCTCCTGCCCCAGATGGCACGATTGGGGCAGACCTCCTTTTACGCGTCAGAGGGCCTTTGGGTGGTACCGCCAGTGACGGCTACTACGAGATTGATCGCGCCCAGGCTGAATTATCCACCGTGGTCAGTGCCTGGAAGGACAACGCCAAGAACGCCCAAAGCGCAGCGCAAGCAAACGCCGTAGCGATCAGCAGCGTATCCGGTCGCGTATCCAACACTGAGGAGGGCCTGACATCAGTCAGCGGCCGGCTAACTCAGCTGGACAACTCGATCGGCGACGTAGGCGGGGAAAACCTGTTCTACAACCCAGCTTTCACAAAACTGGCTACAGGAAACAACCCTGACGGGTGGGTACCGGAAGGGACGGCAACCTATACGCCCTCAATGGTCAGTTCCTGGCTCAACGCTGCAGAAAATGCATATCGGTGCACCACCACGGGCGTTGGCACAACAGCTTCGGGCAACCCTTACACGTCGCTGGTCACAGCAAGTGAACGGGCTCCTGCTGTTGCCCCGGGTCAGACGGTGACATCGTCGATCTATGGAAGGAAGACCTCCGATTCGGGCGATTTGGGACTGAGGATTTTCCATCAGTGGGCAAACGCCGCCGGTACCGTAATCTCTGCTCCGGCCTCGGCGGTTGTGCCCGTGTCAGTTTCCGGCGATCGCGTGTCGTTCACATCGGTTGCTCCGGCTGGCGCCGCCAAGGTTCGGGTGTTCTACCGGGCCCACGCTGCGAGCGGGAGTAGCGCTGCTGGTACCTTCGAGCTTGCCAGGCCACAAATCGAGTACGGTTCACGCCCCACGGGCTGGCGCGACAATGGCCAAGTTAATAGCAACGCGATCGGCGCCGTATCTACGGCAGTCGATGGCCTGACCTCCAGCGTTAGCCAGCAGGGCAAGGACATCACCTCTGTGTCTGGCAGAACGACCAGCTTGGAGAACAGCGTCAATAGCGGCTCCACTGGCCTCGCCAGCAAGGCGTCGACCGCAGCGCTGACCAGCGTGGCCAACCGCGTCGCTGCTACGGAAAGCGGGTTGACTGCTCAGTCCAGCAGCATCACCAACCTGGAGGCGAAGATAGGCAACGCTCTGCCATTCGTGGCTGGGCAAACCTGGGAGTTCACAAACTCAGTCGAGGGTTGGAAGGCCAATACATCCGGGGCAACCCTGACTGCTGGCCCTCAATACGCAACTGTCGCCAAGTTCACGACCATACAGGTTACCAACACATTCCCGGTTATCGATGGTGCCGAGAACCCGTTGATCCGCATCAGACTGCGCCGTCGCAACACCGGCCGGGCGAGTGCGGCTATGTATTGGGCCAACGAGGATGGTGGACTTGCCGAGGCTCGGCGATTCAACTGGCCTATCAATACCTCGAGTGCAGACTGGCAGGACATTGAGTTCGACCTCTCTGGCCATGCTGGCTGGAATGGGAAGAAGATCTGGGCCATCCGCCTGGACATGTACAACTCGGGAGATGCCAACGGTGAGGTGGACATTGCCTACATCGCAGCCGGGCGCAGGTCAGTGGCTGCGTCGGGCAGGGCGTTCGATTCGCTCAGCGTCAACGTTACCCAGCAAGGCGACAAGCTGGCGGCGGAAACGCAGCGGATCAATGGGCTGCTGACATCGGTAGGTAACGCTAGTGCGGCGATTCAGGACGAAGCGAAAACCCGCACCGATGCCGACTCAGCCCTGAGCACTCGAATCAACACCGCCCAGGCGAAAGCCAATGAAGCGGCGGCGGCTGTCCAGAGTGAGGTACAAGCACGGGCCGATGCAGATGGCGCTCTGTCCAAGCGCGTCGACACGGCCCAGGCAACGGCGGGTAACGCCAATGCTGCTGTTCAGCAGGTCGCTACAGCGCAGTCCGACATGAAAGGGATGCTCAACGCCCAGTACACCATGCGTGTGCAGATCAATAACCAAATGGGCGTGCACCATTGGGGCGGGTTCGGCATCGGCATCAACGAGCAAAATGGGGTGGTGCAATCGGCCTTCGTGGTCTATTCGGACCAGTTCGTGCTGCTCAACGCCAACGGGGGAGGGCTTTCGTCGCCATTCTCCGTGGTTGGTGGGCAGACGTTCATCTCCGACGCCTACATCCGGAACGCGAGTATTGGCACCGCCAAGATCGCCAACGGTGCGATCGCCAACGCCCAGATCCAAGACGCGGCCATTACCAACTCGAAGATCGGCAACCTGCAGGTGGACACGCTCAAGATCGGTAACGAGGCAGTGACCATCCCCCGGTACGCTGGCTATGCCCCTCGCTTCAACTGCAACGGCAGTTGGCAAACGCCACTGACCATCACGTTCTACATGCCACAGCCTGGCATGGTCTACATCAACTACTGCTCGACGTTCCTCTCGAACGGTACCCAGTTCTACCAGTACCGCCTGGTCCTGGATGGAAACATGATCGCTGAATCCGTCGCGAACTGGTCGGACAGCTCCATCACCCTGGCCTCTGGTCAGTACGTGGGAGCAGGCCAGCACACGGTCGATTTCTCGATCCTGGGGGCGGTGGGCGTGGTGCTTTCCTATCAGAACCTTATGGTGCAAGGAATCATGAGATGACCCAGTCACCCCCTGCCGGGGAGGTAGTGCTCTACAACGAGCGCGGAGAAATCCGTATGCGGGGCTACATGTCCCAGCTTGAGGCGGAGCTCAACGCGAAGCGAACAGGATTTTCCTATCTGTTCGCCCGGGCCAGCGAGCTCGAGCAGTTCGTAAGTGCGGGCAAGATCGTGCCTCGACCCAAGATGGCATTGCAGCTGGTTGGCATGACCCTCAAAGGCGTGCCCGCCAATGCCGTGCTCAACATTGAGGGCGTGGAGTACACCGCCGACGGCAGCGACATCGAGTTGGGCTTCAGCCTGCCCGGCGAGTATGAGGTCGTGATCGACCTGTGGCCTTACCAGAGCGAGGTATTGAGCGTTGAAAATCGAGCACAAAAGTGACCATGCCAAAGCCCGGGCCACGGATTACCCGGCTATCGAGGAGCAGCTGGACATGCTTTGGCACGCTATGGACCAAGGAACAATGCCCAAGGCCGAGCCGTTCTATTCCACGATCCAACGAGTAAAGCAGCAGTACCCCAAGACCTGACAGTCAAACAACCCTCAAGCCCGCCACGCGCGGGCATTCTTTTGCCTGGAGATAACCATGCCCTACGTAGCCATCAACCTGACCAACGATTACGACCCTGACAACAAGACCCGCTTCACCACCCTGGAACAGGCCAAGGAGCGTATCCAAGCCGGCCTGCGCCAGTTCCCTAGCCACCGGTTCGTTACAGCAGAGCTCCTCGAGGAGTTCACTGCCGAAGTCGTGATCACTGGCAGCGAGCCAGCCAAACCCGATCCGGTACCGGACGAGAGCGACGAGGCCTGAGCCCCACGCTTCACCATACAGCCCGCCGAGTGCGGGCTCTTTTTCGCCTGGAGAAATCTATGACTACACCCCGCGGTGTCCGCAATAACAACCCAGGGAACATCGATTACAACCCTCGCAACGCCTGGCAGGGGCAGCTGGGTCTTGAGGTGGGCGTGGCCAAGCCTCGCTTTGCGCGCTTTGACCATCCAGAAAACGGCATCCGCGCTCTGGGCAAGCTGCTGCTCAACTACCGGGGCAAGGATGGGATGCCCGGCGTTGGCCGGCCTGGTATCGACACCCCGCTGGAGTTCATCAACCGGTGGGCGCCGGCGAGCGAGAACGACACCAATGCCTATGCCCAAGCCATCGCCAAGCGCCTGGGCGTCGGTGTGCGCGACTCGATCGACATCTCCAAGTCGCAGATCCTGCGCGAACTGGTGGTGGGCATTATCGTGCACGAGAACGGCACCAATCCGTATCCGTCGACGCTGATCGATGAGGGCATCAGGCGGGCCCTGGCATGAGCCCCTGGGTCGGCTTAGCGGCTGGCTTGGTCCTAGTGGTCAGCCACTGGGGCGCCTACGAGCATGGCCGGAGTGTAGAGCAGGCGCAGGCAGGCCAAGTGTCGGCCCAGCGCGATAGTGGCGACCGCCTTGCCGAGGTGCTCGGTGAGCGCGGCGCTCGTCAGCAGGAACATCAACGCGCCCAGGCGCAGGAGGAGGCGAGAGCCCATGCATACGAACGACATCAGGCGGCTGCTACTGACGCTGCTGGCGCCGATGCTGCTGGCCAGCGGCTGCGCAACGAAGGCGTCAAGCTCGCTGCCGCCGTCAGTTGCCCCAGCACGGATACCGCCGCTGTCGCCCGAGGCCAGGCAGCCACCCGCGCCGCCATGGTGCTCTCCGACCTGCTCGCACGGGCTGATGCTCGAGCGGGAGAGCTGGCGAAGGCTTATGACCAAGCCCGAATAGCAGGACAGCTGTGCGAGGCGTCCTATAATGCCCTGACCAAATAAGGGTATCCCCGATGGACAATGACGAATTTGCCTACGCTATCGAAGCAGGCGAACCGCTGATCGCACAGTCGATGGAAGCTCTCAAGCGGTACTGGGAAGCAAGGGACTATGGTGCGCCAGCCGAGGAGGTAGAGCGTCTGCGGCTCCATTCCGAGTCCTTGGCCCAGGCGGTTTCCGACTACCAGCTTCGCACCGTCGCCAAGCTGATGGGCAGCAAACTGCCCCCTACGCACTAGCGCATCCCACTTGTCGGCAGTTGCCGGCCCCATTGCAGGTCACTACCATACTGTTTATTCATACAGTGTGGAGGCCCCGCCAATGAACACCGCCCTTGACTTCGAAATCGACGACATGCCCCAGCTCAGCCTGGATGATCTGATGCAGGTGCGTGCTCCCTGGACCTACCTGGTCAAGATCGAAGGCGAGAGCATGCAGGGTATTGGGATGTATTCCGGCGACCTACTGGTTGTTGATCGAAGCGTCGAGGCCAAGCACGGCGACATCGTGATCGCGGCGGTTAACGGCGAACCGCTCTGCAAGCGCATGTGCCATGAGCACGGTGTGCTGGTCTTACGGTCGGAGAACCCAAAGTACCCGTCGCGGTACATCATGGAGGGCGATACGTTTGAGGTGTGGGGTGTGGTCCGGTTCAGCGTCCGGGATCACGACCGTGTAGCAGGGTAGGGGTTAGATTCGGCAGAACGCCGGAGGAGGGTGGCCAAGCTGTCTAATACTGCCTTGAGGCAACGCGCTTTTACTAGGCAAAACCCGCTGAAAATGGGAGTAGCGTATTAGACAGTCGTGGCTTGGGAGCCGCAGATTGTGTGGCTTGAGGCAGATTTTTTCCGCTACTGCTGCATTACTGGGGCGTTGAATTCTGATTGTGCGAATGATCAGCCAGAGCCAGTGTCGCTCTCGCCTTACGTTTTTTGCGGGCAATGTCCACTGAGTAAATCGCGAAAATCACAATCAAGGCCGTTACCACTGGCACTGCAAACTGCCATTTCACGACGCACACACCGACTACTACTGGCGGTAGGAAAAACCTCGGATTGCTGATCGCGAGAATCAACTAGAGAATAGCCAGCAGCCACAATGCTAGCTTGTAAACCAGCGATGCCATGCCGAGCGCAAACAAGGCATACCATCCGAAGGGAACGTTGACGACGAGTCTCATGAGGTGGCTCGAAATTTTCCCAATTGTATCTCAGTTGTGGCTCATTGCTATGAGTGGAAGGCCCTTATCGACTGCCTGGTAAATCGGTTCCAAACTCAAATAGCGACCCTTGCAGTGTGCGGCCTGTAGACGTGTGGTTTTGTCTATGTTTTGGAATCGATTTTGCGGTACAGGACGCTAGTCGGCCAGCGGCCTTTTTAGCAGAATAAGAACCGGCCAATTGTGGTTGTTTGCCGGGCCGTTGGTCACCACGTACCCTAGGGAATGAGCGCTCTACGTCAGCAGCTCCGCTGACACCCTCCCTTTCCCACGTGCTCCCGTATGAAGCCTGGAGCTAGATCGGCAAAGATTTTGTAGCGGAACGGCTCGCTTCGAGAGTTGAAGGCAGGTGATCGGAGAGTATGGTGGAAAGGTAATATGTGTATTGTGTATCGCTACGCAATACAATTTGATCCTCCCGACCTTGCTCTCCCCTTACTGCGCGTCCAGGATTCATCAATGACCTTTCAAGATTTTCCTCACCCAGGTTTGCGAATCAAGGCCGAGGTCATTCCGGCAGGGATGACAGTAACGAAGGCTGCATCGCTAATGGGGGTGGGGCGTCCAGCCTTATCAAATCTCCTCAATGGCAATTCAGCCTTGTCGGCCGAGATGGCTGCGCGGCTGGAGAAAGCTTTTAAGGTGCCGCTCAAAGAACTGATGGAGATGCAGGCTCAACATGAGGCTGCTCAGGCCAGCAGGAGAGTCAAGCCAGCCAGTGCAATGACCTATGTCCCGCCATTTTTGGAGATCAAGGCTAAAGCCATCGAAGACTGGGCTTCTCATAACATTCAGGCGCGATCCCGCTTTGCGGTGTTTCTGCGTACTTTGGTTCACTCGACAGGTGTTGGGCTTGCGAAGGTTGATTTCCCAGGCAATGACGATGCTGAGCGTCCGGGTTGGGACGGCTTGGTTGAGGCCGGCGAGGGTACGCCATGGGTCCCAGAAGGCTGCTCGGGGTGGGAGTTTGGCACTAACGAAAAACCACTCACGAAAGCCAATGGAGACTATGACAAGAGCGTGATTGCTCTTGAGCCATCAGTTCGTAGGAATATGACCTTCATATTCGTCACGCCTCGCCGTTGGCCCGGTAAAGGTTCTTGGGTGGTTTCTAAGCAAGCGTTGAAAGAGTGGAAAGATGTTCGTGCATACGACGCGAGTGACCTTGAGCAGTGGCTAGAGCAGTCGCTACCTGGGCAGGCATGGTTTGCAAGCGAAACACATATCCCGGCTCAAGATGTACGCTCACTCGACAAATGCTGGACCGAATGGGCGGAGGTATCGAATCCACCTTTAGCGGGGGGTTTATTTGCTTCAGCGATCGAAGATGCTAAACGGGCTGTAGCCTCTTACCTGTCGAGTCCTTCTACTGGCCCTTTCGTGGTAGCCGCCGACTCGGTTGAGGAAGCGCTTGCATTCCTTGCTCAGCTTCTCAGCGAGCATAGTGGTGAAGAATTGGCTTCATATCGAGATCGAGTGTTGGTCTTAGATAGGCCGGGAGTTCTGCCCCGGTTAGCCTCGGCTAAACAAGCCTTCATTTCTGTCGTCTATACGCGTGATGTAGAGAAAGAACTCGCGCCCTATGCAAAATCCATGCACTCATTTGTGGTTTATCCAAGCAACGCGGTGGTCGTTTCTCCTAGCGTCTTGCTTAAGCCAGCTAGTTCCCGGACGTTCACTGCGGCGCTTGAGAGTATGAACATGAGCCGGGATGAAATTACTCGCCTAGCGAAGGCCTCTGGCCGTTCTTTAACGGTACTCCGCCGCCAGCTTTCTTCACTCCCTGCTGTTAAGTTGCCGGCGTGGGCCGCAGATCCTCAAACGGCAGCCAAGCTTGTTCCATTCCTATTTGTAGGGGCTTGGGATAGCCGCAATGAGGCCGATAAATCTTGGCTGTCGAAGATGGCTGGGGGGCGCCCCTACGACGAGCTTGAGAAAGACTGCCAGAGATTGGTCACGCTTAACGATGCACCAGTTTGGATGGCGGGTGCGGCGAGAGGGGTAATTTCAAAGCTGGATCTGCTCTTTGCTGTTGCCGCTGAGGTGACGGCTGCTGATATGATGCGTTACTTCGAGGTAGCGCGAGTCGTGCTGGGAGAAGACGACCCTGCTCTTGATCTGGATGAAGATCAGCGCTGGAGGGCGGTAGCCGAGGGTAAGGTGCGCGAGTTCTCCAGTGCTTTCCGAGATGGAGTTTTGGAGACGCTGGTATTGCTTTCTGTACACGGC
>Ga0302347_1001060_pt1 | contig 35771 bp, 28 predicted proteins | sample PhyWR1_FD_202178 | JGI IMG/M metagenome (GOLD analysis project Ga0302347, IMG submission 202178) | Leaf surface microbial communities from wheat plants in UC Gill Tract Community Farm, Albany, California, United States - DLSL W.R1 (v2)... | ecosystem: Host-associated > Plants > Phyllosphere >... | reverse complement strand
GAAGATCCACGGCGGACACCTCTTTCCAGGACACATCACACCTCCTAAGGGGTCAATGTGTCCTATTAAAAGTGTTCGCGATGTCTCCGAACATTGTGTTCGCTATGTCCCCGGTCCATACAGGGAGAGGGTTAGGGTGAGGGGCTTTTAACGTTTGCGCCCCACCGGATCTATATCCGCCAGTTCCGCTTCATCCAGCCCTCTGCCAGCGCCGATGTCGTCTTCATCGACCACGCTCAACTCCCAATCCGCCGCGTCATCGTTGCCCTCTGCGGCCTCTTTGGCATCGCGGGCGCCGTCTTCACGGATAAGCATCTCCTGCTCCAGATCATCGTCGTCAAACCCGGCGTCCAGGTCTTCATCGGGCAATGCGCCGCCGCTCAGCCCGGCCTTGCGGGCAGGTTTACCGGCCACGTGCAGGGCGCGCTCTTCGTCGGTAAACAGATCGCTGATGCTCTCGTGATCCTCATCATCATCCTCAAAGTTCAACGGCTCAACCGAGCCTGAGCGGTCTTCGAGGTCATCAATCTCTGCTGGTTGTTCTGCTCCATACGGGCGACGTGAATCAGACATGGTCATTCCTCATACTGTGGCTGCTTACTACGATGGACTGTAGCCACGGTTTAAGATTCCACCCAACGGACCGGCGGATTAAAGCGCAGATTAACGTGACCCCGACCAGCGGTCCGCAGTCATAGTTTGCGCATCAACTCTCGAGGGTTTCCCGCATGAACGAACTACAAGATCTGATTGATAACAACGAGCGCTGGGCCGATGCGATCAAGCAGGAGGATCCTGATTTCTTCGCCAAGTTGGCCCGCCAGCAAACGCCGGAATACCTGTGGATTGGTTGTTCGGATGCCCGCGTACCCGCCAACGAGATCGTCGGCATGCTGCCCGGTGACCTGTTTGTGCACCGTAACGTGGCCAACGTCGTGCTGCACACCGACCTTAATTGTCTGTCAGTGATCCAGTACGCAGTGGATGTATTGAAGGTCAAACACATTCTGGTCACCGGCCACTACGGCTGTGGCGGGGTGCGTGCATCGATGCAGAACCAGCAATATGGCCTGATTGACGGCTGGTTGCGCTCGATTCGCGATCTGTACTACGAAAATCGCGAAGTGCTGGCAAAACTGCCCACTGAAGAAGAGCGTGTTGACCGTCTGTGCGAGTTGAATGTCATCCAGCAAGTGGCCAACGTCGGGCACACCAACATTGTGCAAAACGCCTGGCATCGCGGGCAAAAGCTCTCGGTCCACGGCTGCATCTACGGCATTAAAGACGGCCGCTGGAAAAGCCTCGACACCACCATCAGCGGTCTGGACCAACTGCCACCGCAATACCGCCTGCGCCCGCTAACCCCGATATAACACCGCTCCCCTGTAGGAGCGAGCTTGCCTCGCGATCTTTTGACTTTTCTCTAAAAGATCGCGAGACAAGCTCGCTCCTACAAGAGCCCATCTCGGCCATCCCTAGCTTCTGCTCAGCCCGATACCTTGCGGCCCCGTTTAGCTTTGGGTACTGCCGCACGCTGAGCCTTGATCCGCTCCAGCAGCACGCTGGCGGGTTCGTCGTTAGGGTCTTGAGGCACCAATTCCCCACGGAAAGCTTTGGCCAAAATGCTTTGGGTCAGGTGGTCGATGCGTTTTTTGGCTGAAGCGACTTTGGCTTCCAGTTGATCGGCGAAAGCGAAAAGTTGTTCGACGCGGCGGACGATTTCGGTTTGTTCTGCGGGCGATGGGACTGGAAAGATAAAATTCCGGCACTGAGAAAGTGAGATGTTCACCTGTCCAGCTGAACCTTTTGTTTCATTCATGATGTTTTGCAGGCTGTCCCCACCTTCAAGCACTATGGAAATCCAGCCTGAGGTTATGTCACTGCTTGGTCTAAAAAGTGTAAGTGCTTGATTTATATTCCACTCTTTGTGCGTCGCTGGGATTGTTGCGATTTTGCCGAGTGGAGGTCCGACAATGTTCATTACCACATCACCAGCTTTGGTAACCGACTTAGCAGATGAACTTGTATGTATTTTGTCGAGGATGTATTGCGGGCGATATTCAAAGTTAATCTTCTGATTGACGATGTTATAGACCTTCAAAAAGGGGATTCCTGTTTCAGAGAAGCCCATCTTGGGTGTTCCTCCACTTTGTACTTTTTCACAGACGTCAGATGCTTTCTTATAAGACCAACTGTGCCCTTTCTCTGTAAAAAATCCCGTTGTTAACTTTCCGCAAACCGCTGCTCTAAGGACTGACTGGCGGAAGCGTTTGAGCAGCGCGGGGATGGCGTCGATGCGGGCTTGAAGGGTGTCGACCTGTGACAGTAGTTCATCGATTTTCTGAGCAATGCGGTTTTGTTCTGCTGCTGGCGGTAAAGGAAGTGAGAAGTTTTCGAGTTTTTCCGAATCTATGCTTTGTACTGTCGTACCATCTTTTGAACATACCGATAGAATATCGTTGGCAAAGTTTTTAATCAGATAAAACATGAATTTAGGGTTCATGCCTTCGACAGGGCGGATAACTTTTATGTCCTGATTAACGGTCAAGTCCACACTAGCTAAAGCAACAGGAAAGGTATGCTGAAGAATACCGCTGCGGGTCACCATTAAGACGGATCCAGCCGGATAAAGCACCATACTCGCTTCGTCCAGAGCGATACGAGAAATTCTGTCTTCGGAATTATCTAGCATGTTTCTTTTCATATCCTTGGGCGATATCCAAGGCACATCCGGACTGGACCAGAATGCAGCGTTAGTTTTTGAAGGCGTTTTCCCACCAGAAACGCCGCCAATATGAGTTAAAGCAAAGCTAGTCCAGCCCTCCGGTAGCTCCCCGTTCATTCTGCTGCCCCCAATGCCTTCATCAGCTCTCCCAACTCATGAAGCGCCTCAGTCAGTTCAGCTATGGCCTCGCCAGCCAGCACCTCCGGCGCAGGCAGGTCGGCGGCGTTCAGGCTGTCGGCATCCTTGAGCCAGCTGATATCCAGCGAGTCGCCGCGTTCACGGATGAAGTCGCGGCTGAACACGCGAAAACGACTGGTCTCGCCGAGTCCTTCGACATTCTCGGCACGCGGGCTGTTGCCATTGGCATCCTCGCCATAGGCGTCTTCAAACGGCTTGAGGTGTTGAGTGCCAAAAGGCGTGCGCTTGCCGAAGCTGGGCATGTTGCTGCGCAGGTCATAGACCCACACACGTTGGGTGCAGCCATGCTCCTGACGTGGGTTGTCTGCTGTGCCTTTCTGAAAGAACAGCACGTTGGTTTTCACACCTTGGGCGTAAAAGATGCCTGTTGGTAGACGCAGAATGGTGTGCAGGTTGCACTTGTCCATCAAATCGCGACGCACGTCGGTACCCACACCCGCTTCGAACAGAACGTTGTCCGGCTATACCACAGCGGCCCGGCCGCCCGGTTTCAGGCCCCGGTAAATGTGCTGAAGAAAGGCCAATTGCTTGTTGCTGGTTTTGTACGTGAGGTCGTCACGGGTCGGACCACCACCGCCTTTGGATGTACCGAACGGCGGATTGGAGAGAATAACGTCTACCTTGGGCAGGCTGGCCCCAGTTTGACCGAGCGCGTTGCCCAGGTGCACTACACCTTCTTCGTCACCCCCATACCGTGCAGCAGGGTGTTCATTAGCGCCAAGCGGCGGGTGCCGGACACTAACTCAATGCCGACAAAGGCGCGGTTGCGCTGAAAGCTACGGTCTTTCTCGTTGAGGTCGTAGTGGTCGTCGGTGTTGCTCTTGATATAGGTGTCAGCGGCGATCAAGAAGCCCGCAGTACCGGCGGCCGGGTCTTGAATGGTTTCACTTGGCTGGGGCTTGATGCAGTGGATGATGCTGTCAATCAACGGACGAGGAGTGAAGTACTGGCCAGCGCCGGATTTGGTTTCGCTGGCGTTCTTTTCCAGCAGGCCTTCATACAGGTCCCCAAGACCATCACGGCTGGCGCTGAACCAGTCGATGCCGTCCAGGCTCTTGATCAGTTGCTCCAGATGGCGCGGTTCTTTCAGGCGCGTTTGCGCATCGGCATAAATTGCGGCGATCAATGGGTCGCTGTTTTTACCCAAATCCAGCAGCATTTGCCGGTAATGGTCGAGCAGATTGATCCCGGATTTACCTGCCAGGTCGGGCCAACGCGCGCCCTCGGGAAGCTTATGGGTAAAACTGTTGTTACTTTGCGCTTGCTCGAATTCCATTTTTATAAACAGCAGCAACACCAGCTCGGTGACGTAGTCGCTGTAGTTGATGCCATCGTCGCGCAGTACGTCGCACAGGTTCCAGAGTTTCTGGACAATGTCGGAATTAGTCATAGGGGCTCTCAAAAGGGTTCAGTGTGCAAGCCGAACGGCTCACAGGGTTGAATGGGGTGGCAGTGGCGCGCTCAGTCAGACGCTTGCCAGAACCGGTCGTTTTGCCAGTTCGGCGGGAAGCCCATAGGCGCCAGGTTGATGTCAGCGAACTCGCCTACCAGCTCATGTAAACGCGTATCCCAGCTGGTATGAGGGCTGACCCGGCGCATCAGTAGATTGAGAATGCTCAGCACGGTGAACATCCGGGCGTGCTGCCCCGGGTTCTGCAAGTGCTGCGGCCAAAGGAAGTTCACCGTTTTGGGGAGCTCGGGGCGAATGCCCAGCTCTCGGTTCCATAGGCGGGCATGATGCGCGCATATATTGCGAATGGTTGTGAGGGTGTGCAGCCAGGACTGTAACAGGGGGCCGGGCAAGGCCAGACGCCTGGCGATCGCTTTTTTATCGGCATCGCGGGCCAGCCCTTTGAATAAATGCGAGAGCTCACCCAGGGTAATTTCTTCCATGGCGGCCCACGCGGGCATTAGGTCAGGTGTGTTGTAAGTCAGTGTGTAATGACGCGCATAGCTTTCTTTGGCTCGCAGGTTCTTGAGGTGCGCCTTGCGAGCATCCGTGGCATGGGAGTGATCGATGCGCTGGGATTCTCGTGCATGGTCCAGACGTGCTTTGTCCTGCTTGCTGCGAATACTGTCGAGCAGTGCCTGGTGACGATAATCTCGCTGGAAGAAACGAGCCTCCAGATACCAATGAGCGCCATGTTGAGGTCCCATGTGGTTGCTGATGGCCGCTCTGGCCGCGACTTCAATTCGTTCAATCGAGTCGATCACCAGTAGACGCAGACGTCTGTCGAAATCATACAGACGAGTCAGTTCTTTCAACTGGGTGCCGGGTTTGAAGCCGTGTTCGGCATCGTCCGAAAGTTGAAAAGGGCGCATGTAGGGTGTGAGCCGGAAAAAACTGACGGCCTCTAGAAAACAGTGGGCTTTTGCTTCGTCCTGAATGCTGAGCCCACGTTGCTTGAGCAGAGCCAGTTGCTCAGGAATGTCGATGGCAGGCTTGCTGAAGAGCTTCATGCGGAAAAACTACCGGGCATAAAAAACCCGCTCAATTTGTGCTTAGCTGCCGAAGCAACCATAGGCATGGCGGGTGTGTTGCGGGGGAGGTTAGGCATAACGATGCCGTTTTGCAAGCTATTTGGCGCTGTTACGACAAGCGTACGCGGCATTTTACTCGCGGCTAGCCGTGCCTTCTGTTGTGAGAGGGTGTACACGAATGGCCTGAAAAATATGGAGTGATCAGGGCTCATCCAGCAGCCGACCACAGGTTGTCGTTTAAGGTTTCCAGCACCACATCCAGTTTGCCGCCAAGGTTGCGATCCAGGCCTTTTAAGCCTCCATCGTTCCTGAAGGCGTCACTGACTTGCTGCTGATCAATCACGACTTCGTGCACCAGTTGTCGGGCTAGCCGATCCAACCAACGACGCTGCACCTGAGTCCAGGCCTGCAAGGCATAAATCTTTTGCATGGCGTTGGCGACACGTTGATCAAATGGCAGCAATGCTTCGCCGATGGCGGCCTGGCGGATATAGCCGATGATGCTTGCCGCGATTTCCAGATTGGTCTGGGAGCGCCAGGCACTTTTCAGGTTGGCCTCATTGAAGCCGTTTTGATCCAGAAGCAAGCGTACTTCACGCAATTGCTCACGGGTCAGGTCTTTGGGGCGGTTAACGACGACCCCAAGGGCAACGGACTGGTTGATCTGTTTGTGAATGAACTCATGGAAGCTTTCCAGATAATCCGCAGGCTTCTGGTTTTTGCCGTAACTTTGCTCGCGAACCATCAACTTGTCGGTATGAGGGGAAATAATCGGGTAGTTATCCGAACCGAGCAGAGCGCTTACACTCGCCAATTGATTAATGAGTTGGCTGTGTTCTTGAACAAATTTGGCAGCAAGCTGAGGGCCGAGCTTATGCAGGTGGCTGTGAAGTTTGGCCGGCTCTACGCCCCAGGTTTGCTGAAGTTCATCCAGCTTTTTCTTGAGACTCGGTTTGCTCTCCGCTGTGTGTTGAGCCTTGCGCAAAATGCGCATGATCCGTTGGCTCAATTGGTCGAGTACATCGTGAGCATGGCTGCTGTCTTGTTGGCTGCCGGGGGCGTCGTGGCAGGCGCTGTTGCCGAGCTCGCTGACCAATTGCTCCAGGGAAATGTTGGGGTTTTTGATCAGCGGCTTCATGGTGTCGACCGCTTCGAGGCTGGCATAGAGGTCCACGGGGTCATAGATGCGGAACACGGTTTTGCCGATGTCGTCACAACGTCGGGTTGCGCGGCCTTTCATTTGCTCATACAGAATGCGCGAGCGTACACGGCGCATGAACACCAGATTGCATATTTTCGGCACATCAATACCGGTGGTTAACAGGTCCACGGTAATGGCGATGCTGGGGTGAGGCTCGTTCTTGTAGCGGCGAATCAATTGGTCAACCTTATCACTCTGTCCGGTGATGATCTGCACCGCCGCTTGGTTGTAATGCTCGCCGTAAGCAGCCTTGAAGGCATCATCAAGCAAGTTTTTGACGCGTTCGGCATGGGCTTGATTGACGCAGAAAATCATCGACTTTTCTTCGCCAAACGGGTCTAGCTCATTCGCCAGTTCGTTACAGATGACAGCGTCAAAACCCGGCGTGATAACGCGCCGGTTGAACGACTCGATATTAAAGGTGAGCTCGTCTTCCAGTTCTTCCAGGTTGACTTCGCCAGTCTGTGTATTGATGACGCTGACCGATTCGCCTTTTTCAAAACGGATTCCGTTTTTAGCGAGCTGGGTTTCATAGCGAATCGGCGGTTCGTGATCGATGAGCCAATCATCGGCGACGGCTTCCCTATAGCTGTAGGTAAATACCGGTTTACCGAAAATTTCGCTGGTGTGTTTGGCGGGCGTTGCTGTCAGACCAATGCGGCAGGCGTCGAAATGGTCGAGTACGCGACGGTACTGCGACAGGTATTGGCTGTGATCACGTAGAGCCAACTCACCTTCGGTCATGTCTTGGTCGAGTGTGTAACCTCGGTGAGCTTCGTCGACGATGATGCAATCGAATTCACCTACGGGAAGGGGAGCGTCTGCGCGGAAAATACGGCTGACCATGGCTTGCACTGTGGCGACCTGGATGTGGGTTTCTGCTTGCGCAGCCATGTCGCCCAGCTCTTTGATGTCGTAAATCTGCCCTAAGGTGTGATTCTGCTCAAGCGTGGTGTCATTGAACGCATCAAGGGCCTGCTGGCCAAGGGCGCTGCGGTCAACCAGAAACAAGATACGTTTGAAACGTTCGGTTTTCAGGAAGCGGTACATCAGGCCAATGATGGTGCGGGTTTTGCCTGTGCCCGTGGCCATGGCCAGCAAGCAGTCGCGCTGGTTGTTAGCCAGCGCCTGCTCTACGGCTTTAATCGCGCGTTCTTGATAATCACGTAGTTTGAGGTAAGTAAAATCCTCCACGTTGAGCTTAGCCTCAGCGTGTGTATTATCGCGCTTGAGCAGATCGAGCAAGTCGCTTGGCGTGTAAAAGTCAGACAGCGGGCGGCGGAGGTTGGCCGGGCTGCGAAGATCGCGGAACCAAGTGCCGGACAGCTCTGCAAGCTGTTTGATAAAAGGGCGGCCGTTGCAGGCGAAGGTAAAGGGCACGTTGAAGTGCCCCCCATCACCATCGCTCCAGGGTTGTATCTGGCCAGTTTGCAGCCAAGGTTGTAGATGCTCTGCGGAGAGTTCGAATTCGCGAGCATAGCGCTCAGCTTGAGGGATACGATCGGCAATATTGATGCGTTTACGTTTGGCTTCAACGATGGCGATGGGCGTCAGGCCAGCAAATAGTACGTAGTCAGCGCGTGCTTGTGGGCTGCTGGTGGGCCATTCTGCAATTGCTTTGTTCTTGCCCTTCTCTGGGCGCACACCTTTGCTGTAAGTGAGATCAAGAGAGTCTGCGTCCCAGCCGGCATCGATCAACTGCTGGTCGATCAAGATGCGGGTGAGGTCTTCCGAGAGATCAAAGTTACTGCTGGCTTGCTGGGTTTTCTGGGCAACCAGCTTGCTGGCCTGCGGTTGTGCTGCCAGTTTTTTCTGTAGCGCTTTGAGGCTTTGTTCATGTTCGGCGCGCAATTTATTTAAAGCGGCTTCGTGCTTCGCGGCCAGCTGTTTATGGCTGTTCGACTCGGCTTCCATCTGCCCGGCGAGCACAGCATATTCTTCGGCCTCACATTTGAGCAGTTCGGAGAGTTGCTGGTTACTTTCCAGTTGTTGACTGGATTCGCTGAGTTGCGCTCTGAGTTGTTCGATTTTGCTTTGTAAGTCACGCAGAGGTGCGCTGGGGTCGCTGGGTGTGACAAAAGGGCCTGGCTTAAAAGCAGTGGTGCTGTTGCTGAAGGACTGGTGATACCAGATGGCCAAGGCTCGTCCCACCTTTAGCCCATCCATGGCTTCACGGTGTTGCGTACGGAATTGGTGGACGGCTTTGTTCCCTTCAACGCGTAAGGTGTGAAACAAACTGCGAATGTTTTGATCCAGTTGGATCTCACGACCAAGTTTGTAGAGCAGTTCTGACTGGGGGGTGCTGGCATCAAACTCTATGCCAGAGCGACCGGCCAGGTCTTGGGCCAGAGCTTCACCCAGTTGGCGCAGTTTGATCAGTGTGGTGTTGGGATCACTGGCGAATGCATGCTCGGCCGTGCTCGCAAGTTGAAGGAAAACAGGATCGTGTTCCTGGAGAAAAGCGAAGTTGATGCTGGAAGCCATGGTCGATCCTTCGGTTACGTATCCAGTCAGGGCAAAAAAGTGGATGAATTATGCGTAAGTGCCAGTAGCTAAAACAAGGACAGCAGTGTATTTCGTGGCACTGTGCTACTAGTGCTTTTTAGCAACGCTGGAACTTAGGGCCACGAAAATGCGTGATGGACCTACTTGCTCCCGCAGCCTGAGGGATCACGTTACACGGCACGAACAGTTTTTTATTGCAGGTTGTTTTTGCCGAGTGAGTGTTCGTCAGTGTCCTGCTTGACTTGAACGCCCAATAACTAGGCCCCAATCTGACCCCCTCTGTAGGAGCGAGCTTGCTCGCGATCTTTTGACCACGCAAAAGACCGCAAGACAAGCTCGCGCCTACCGCTAAGGCATCACGGGCGCGACATACACCAACGTCGTGCCCAGCGCCCACAGCAGAAACAGCACCAGCGGCGTGTGCACCAGCAACTGCACAAACGAAAAGCCGATCAAGTCACGCGCCTTCAGCCCCAGCACGCCCAACAGCGGCAGCATGTAGAACGGGTTGATCAGGTTCGGCAAGGCTTCGGCCGCGTTGTAGATCTGTACCGCCCAGCCCAGGTGGTATTGCAGGTCATTGGCGACTTGCATCACGTAGGGCGCCTCAATAATCCATTTGCCGCCGCCCGACGGAATAAAGAAGCCCAAGATCGCCGAGTACACGCCCATCAGCACTGCATAGGTGTCATGGGAGGCGATTTGCACGAAGAAGGTCGAGATGTGATGCGCCAGGGTTTGCCCGTCCACGCCTTTGACCACGGTCATCAGCGCCGCAATCGAGCCATACAGCGGAAACTGGATCATCACCCCGGTGGTGGTCGGCACGGCGCTGGCCACGGCATTCAGAAAGCTGCGCGGGCGCCAGTGCAGCAAGGCGCCGAGCATCAGGAATAAAAAGTTGTAGGTGTTCAGGCCCGAAATGGCGCTGATCGCAGGTTTGGTCGAAAACTCGTGATACAACCAGCCGGCGGCCAGCAGCACCAGCAAGATCGTCAGCAGTGGGCTGTATTCCAGCCATTCGCCAGGCCGCGTACGCGGCGGCAGTTTTGGCGTGTTGAAACTTGGGTCAACCCCACACGCCGCGGCATCGCGGGCCGAGTCCGGGCCGGGCGCCGTGGCGTACGCCACGATCAACGACACCACCACCAGCGCTGCCAGCAATACGCCGGATTGCCACAAAAAGATGGTCTCTGTGAACGGGATCACCCCGGTGATCGCCAGAATCGACGGCGGCAAGCTGGCCGGATTGGCCTGCAACTGCGCCGCCGACGATGACAAGCCCAGCGCCCACACCGCGCCCAGCCCCAAGTAGGCAGCAGCCCCGGCTGCGCGATAGTCCATGCGCAAGTTGGTGCGCCGGGCCAGGGCGCGCACCAGCAGCCCGCCAAACACCAGCGACAAGCCCCAGTTGAGCAACGAGGCAACCATTGAAATCAACGCCACCCAACACACCGCCTGGCGACCGTTTTTCGGCACCTTGGCGAGTTTGTCGATCAGCTTCACCGCGGGTGGCGAGCTGGCGACCACGTAACCACCAATCACCACGAAGGCCATTTGTATGGTAAAGGGGATCAGGCTCCAGAACCCGTCACCAAACGCCATCGCGGCATCCGTGGGTTTGGCGCCCATTATCAGAGTGGCGAGCGCCACGACGATCACCGCAACGGCGGCAAACACCCAGGAGTCTGGGAACCAGCGTTCGGCAAAGTTGGAGCAGCGCAGGGCAAAGCGGGCAGAGCGACTGTCGGTCATCTCAGCGGCCATGGGGGAAACCTCGACTTTCTTATGATTATTGGGTGCCCAATCTCACTGCGAGCCCTCAGGCTCGCGGTTTACAGCTGGGCTGGTGGGTACAGTAAATGAATTTCGGCGGCTTTCCGATAGGCTGACCTTTGAACTCTGCCCCAGCGTCTACAGTCATTGCTTGTAAGCGGCACGCCTGTCGCTTGATAACGACCTGACAACATGGAGTTGAAAATGAACGAACACACGTGTGATTGTCCGAGTTGTAACTGCAAAGTCGGAAGCCACGGCATCGAGCGCGATGGCAAGCACTACTGCTGCCAGGCGTGTGCCGACCATCACCCCAAGGGCCAGGCGTGCAGCACCTCCAGCGGCTGCCACTGCGGCGATAAAGCCAAGTAACGTGTAAAGCCTGCGCGCGCAGCCACGCGCTGCGCGTTCTCATGAAAGACACTTGCCTTTCTTTGGCGGTGTAAGTGTGCGTAAGAAAAGTGCTCGCTGTGCGAGCTGAACGTCATCCAGCAAGTGGCCAACGTCGGGCACACCAACATTGTGCAAAACGCCTGGCATCGCGGGCAAAAGCTCTCGGTTCACGGTTGCATCTACGGCATTAAAGGCGGCCGCTGGAAAAGCCTCGATACCACCATCAGTGGTCTGGACCAACTGCCACCGCAATACCGCCTGCTCCCGGTAAAACCTGTTTAAACCGTTACACATGCAAGTGGGAGCCGGCTTGCCAGCGATAGTATCAACTCGGTTTTTCTGAGCGATCGAGTCGCCTGAATCGCTGGTAAACCAGCTCCCACAATCGCGTTACAGTACCCATGGCAAGCAGCCGGTTTGTTCAGCTTTTTCAGCACATGACCGCTCGTCAGGAAGCCTTTAGAAACGCAGGCGAAAGCCGATGCTTCTATCACGCGCTTCCTATCCCTTGGTATCCCCCATGTTTAACAAACGCTTGAAACAGGAGCTGTCAGCTCTTCGCGAAGAACTGTCCTCAATTCAGCAAATCAAAGACAGCCTGGAGAGCGAAATGCTCTGCATGAGCCTGGACCCTGATGGTCGGGTCGAGTCGGTCAATGGCAACTTCACTCACGACATGAACTACTCGGGCAGCCAGCTCCTGGGGCGGCATATTGATGAGTTGGTGCCGGCTCATTTAAAGCATGACGAGCATCATCTGCGTTTTAAAAATGCCATGAACCGTGGTGAGCATTACAGCGGTACCGTGCGTTTGCTCCGGGGCAATGGGCAGGAAGCCTGGCTGCGCTCAATCATGCAGCCCGTGCGCAACTCCAGCGGTCAGATTATGCGCATCTCGATTTTTTCCAGCGACCTGACTCGCACCATAGAAGCCTCGCGTGACCACGAAAACCTGATGGACGCGCTGATGCGTTCAACCGCCGTTATCGAGTTCAATCTCAAGGGTGAAGTGCTCACGGCCAACGACCGTTTCCTGCGGGGCATGGGTTACTCGCTGGCGCAGATTCAGGGTCGGCATCATCGTATGTTCTGTACCTCCCAAGAGCAGAGCAGCGCTGAATATGAAGTCTTCTGGAAGCGCTTGAACGCGGGGGAGTTTGTTGCCGATCGTTTTAAGCGTATTGATAGCCAGGGGCGTGAAGTCTGGCTTGAGGCTTCCTACAACCCGGTGCGCGACGCCAATGACAACCTTTATAAAGTGGTGAAATTCGCCACCGTAATCACCGACCAAGTGCAGCAGGAACAAGCCGTGTCCGAGGCGGCGGGGATTGCCTACAGCACCTCGTTGCACACCGACAACAGCGCTCAACGCGGGACCATCGTCGTGACACAAGCGGTCGATGTGATGCGTGAGCTGGCCAAGCACATGCAGCAAGCAGGCGATGGCATCGAAGCACTGAACGATCAGTCGCAGGTCATTGGCAGCATCGTCAAAACCATCAGCGCGATTGCCGAGCAAACCAACTTGCTGGCGCTTAACGCCGCGATTGAAGCCGCCCGCGCGGGTGAGCAAGGGCGCGGCTTTGCCGTGGTGGCCGATGAAGTGCGCCAACTGGCTTCGCGCACCAGCAAGGCCACCGAAGAAATCATCTCTGTGGTGCGTAAGAACCAAGACATGGCAAGCCATGCCGTGGCGTTGATTACCGACGGCAAACGGCAAGCCGAAGAGGGCCTGTCTCTGGCCGCGGAAGCCGGCACGGTGATTGTCGAAATTCAGGATGGCGCGAAAAAGGTGGTAGATGTCGTAGGGCGATTTGCTAATCAGCTATCAGCCTAAGACTTGATCTACATAGGGCGTGGGCCAACAAAAATAACCTTTGGTGTCCGAAAAGTCGCTGGTGAGGCGTAAACTCCAGGCTTTCCTGAAGGAGTTTCTATGAGTCTTTACCAGCCCGGCATCCTCGCCAAACCCGTGCCGCCGCAGGCGCGCTATATGTTTTTCGCCCTCAAGTCTGTAGAAGCACTGCCGGCTGCACTCGACACCTTGTCGCAGTGGGTAGACGGCAAAAGCGTGGTAGCAGGCTTGGGTTCACCGCTGGTACTGGCCTTGGGCGCAAAAGTGCCGGGGCTGCGCGTCTTCCCCGCACTCAATGCCGTGGTTGAAAACCCGTCGACCCAACACGCCCTGTGGCTGTGGTTGTGGGGTGATGATCGTGGTGAGCTGTTGCACCGCAGCCAGGCCATTGAAACGGCGCTGGCGCCTGCGTTCAACCTGTTGCAAGTGACCGAAGGCTTCCTCTACAACACCGACCGCGACCTGACCGGCTATGAAGACGGCACCGAGAACCCGGTGGACGAAGCGGCCGTAGACGCGGCCATCGTCACCAATGCAGGTCCGGGGCTGGACGGCGGCGTGTTTGTTGCCGTGCAACAGTGGCAACACGACCTCAATGGCTTTGCCGCCCGCCCGCAGGCCGAACAGGACAACATGATTGGCCGCCGTAAAAGCGACAACGAAGAACTGGACGACGCGCCGGAATCGGCTCACGTCAAACGCACCGCACAAGAGAGCTTCTCGCCTGAGGCCTTCACCGTACGCCGCTCCATGCCCTGGATTGAAAACGGCAAATCGGGGCTGATGTTCGTCTCGTTCAGCCGTACCTTGAACGCGTTTGAAGTTCAACTGCGCCGCATGAGCGGCATGGAAGACGGCATTGTAGACGCCCTCTACAGCTTCAGCCGCCCGTTGAACGGTGGTTACTACTGGTGCCCGCCGCTTAAAGACGGCCGCCTGGACCTGAGCGCGCTTCTGCCTTCCTAAGCCCGTGATCGCTGGCGAGGGCCGCAGCCCTGGGTCACTCGCCAGCGACTTGATTTTGCCGTTTCAGGAATTGTCTGATTATTTTTAACATTTTCGCGGCTTAGGCTCGCGGGATGAAATCGACTCCTCAAGCTGCCCGAAAACTACTCCACTTATTTGCCTCTGGCCTGATCATTGCGGTGATTGCTGGCTCGTTGATCTATTTGCGCGCGGTGTTTAACCAAGAGGTCTCTCAGCGCCGCAGTGTCATGAACGAAGCGGTGTTCAATGCCCAGGATTTTTTCGTCAGCCGCCAGACTTTGCTCAAGAGTCTGGTGCTAGCGGCTGTGCCTGATAAACCCGGCCACGCGCCCTTCATCAGTGTTGATCCTGAAGAAGAGACAAGCATTAGTCTGGGCAGCGAAAATGATCGCTGGAACCTATGGCTGACCCAGCGGATGGTAGAGCACCTGTCCGAGAGTAAAGTCAGTCTGTTGTATGTGTCGCAAGCGCAAGACCCAGAGGTGGTTCGCTTGTTTAACACCACAAGTCACTTGAGGCCCGTGCCCAAGGAGATCCTGCAACGTCTGGAGGATGAAGCCAGCAAATGGTATTCACTACGCGATGATCTATGGCTGACTGATAAAAAAGCCCTGGATTCGCCCTTTTATCTATTTGCCCGACTGGATAACCGCAACCTGGCATCAGGGTGGTTGGGCATTGAGGTCGAAGGCGCGGATCTTATAGACGCCTTGAGCAGTGAAAGCGCTGGCGATTTCATGCTGCTGGACGGCAATGGGCAAATTATTTTCACCAATGCGGTGCAATCCACGTTAGTGGACTCTTTGCACACGCTGGCGCCTAAAAACTCTTTCGGCTTTATTGGGCGTGGATGGTTTCCAGACAGTCTGGCGATCAGAAAAAAACTTGGTTATTCGAATTGGCAAATCGTCTATGCCGTAGATATTCGTACCCTGTTGCCTGTTTTGATGTGGCCTTTACTGGGCTGTGTGTTCTTGTTGATCGCATCGTGCATCGGATTGCGCCTGCTCATTGCGCGCATCGACAAGCGGCTGATCACCCCGGGTGAAAAACGTATTCAAGCACTGATTGAAAGTGAGGCGTTCAACCGCGCCGTATTGCAAATTGCTCCGGTTGCGCTGTGCGTAATTCGCCGTACAGATGGCACGGTGGTGCTGGAAAACTCCCTGTCGCAACAGTGGCTGGGTAGCGGCCGTGAGCGAAGCAAATTGTGCCATGGTTGGATTTCTCGTGCGTTTGACCAACGTGATGCGAGCACCAGCGATGAAGTAGAGATGGAAGATGGCCGGCTTCTCTACCTCGCATTCGCGCCGACTCGTTATAACGGCCAGGACGTGCTGATTTGCGCCTTCAGCGACATCACAGCACGTAAGCAAATTGAAGTGACGCTGGAGCGCGCCCGGCAATTGGCTGATCGTGCCAATGAGGCCAAGACTCTATTTTTGGCGACCATGAGCCATGAAATTCGAACCCCGCTGTATGGCGTTTTAGGCACGCTCGAACTGCTGGCACGCACTGAGCTTAATGACCAGCAAAACAACTACCTGAAAGCCATCGAGCGCTCATCTGGCAATTTGCTGCAATTGATTTGCGACGTGCTGGATGTGTCACGCATTGAAGCGGGCCAGTTGCAGCTGGAATTGAACACCTTCAGCCCCATGGAGCTGATCGAAGAAGTTGTTCAAGGCTATAGCGGGGCTGCGCAAGCAAAGGGCTTGCAACTGTTTGCCTTGATTGATTCGACTGTGCCCGAGTGGCTCAGCGGGGATGTCACCCGTATCCGCCAGATCCTCAATAACCTGCTCAACAATGCGTTGAAATTCACCGACAACGGCAAAATTGTCCTGCGGCTCAAAATGGACAGCCGTGATGATGAGCGCGTCTTGCTGCATTGGCAGGTGTCGGACACCGGAAAAGGCATCGCCATTGAAGAACAAGCGCGGTTGTTCGAGCCTTTTTACCAAGTGGAGTCGGCAAAAAATGTGGTTGCCGGAACCGGCTTGGGTCTCTCCATCTGCAAGCGCCTTATGCACCTGATGAACGGCAGCATGCGGCTGGTGAGTGAACCCGGTTTAGGCAGTAGTTTTACCCTGTATTTGCCTTTGGAGCAGGTGCGAGACAAAGAGCACCCAAGCCCCATGGGCGATTTGGCGCCCAGTGTGGTGTACGTGGTATCACCCCTGCGTGAGCTGGCCGAGTGTTACTGCGGCTGGTTACGTCGCTGGGGCGCGCGTGCCCATATAGGCCTGCCCAAGCCTGGCGACGTACTAAAGGGCGACGTGTTACTGGAGCTGCACCCTGGGGCTTTTGCGCAACGATTGGAGCCCGAGTGGACCGGCCCTGCCGTAGTGGCCGCCAGTGACCTGTCGTCACCGATCAATCCGGGCACTCTGTGTTGGCAGGCTAATCTGAATAGCTTGCAAGACGTCTACCGTGCCTTGTCCAAGGCACAAGGCACCAGCGCTGATACGCTCCTTGACCCGGAAGCTGAAAAGCACGAGTTCAAACTTGATCTGAGAATCCTGGTCGCTGAAGACAACGTGATCAATCAGTTGATTTTGCGTGATCAATTGGAGGAACTTGGCTGTTCAGTGACCTTGGCCAGTGATGGGCTGGAGGCCTTGGGCATGTGGCAAGACGCCAAGTTCGATCTGGTACTGACTGACGTCAATATGCCGAGAATGAACGGTTATGAATTGGCAGCCCAATTGCGCTCCATGAACGTGACCCAGCCCATTATCGGTGCCACCGCCAATGCGATGCGCGATGAGGGTGAGCGCTGCCTGCGCGCGGGGATGAACCACTGTTTGATCAAGCCTTTTACGCTGCACACCTTGTACAACTGTCTTCAGCACTTCTAAAGGAGGGTCCAGTGAAACCATATCGTGTTTTGGTCGTTGAGGATCATCCTTTTCAGCATGAGTACTTGCTGAATGTGTTCAGTGAGGTGGGCGGCTTTAAGGTTGACACTGTATGGGATGGCGATGAGGCGTTAGAGCACCTGGCGCGCCATAACTATGACCTGCTCCTCACCGATTTACTGATGCCCGTCATGGATGGTGTGCAGTTGATCCAAAAAATTGCCGCATTGAAAAAGCGTCCGGCGCTGGCGCTGATGAGTGCGTCATCACGGCGTATGTTGATCAGCGCGGGGCTGGTGGCAAAAAACCTGGGTATATCGGTAGTTGGTTTAATCTCCAAGCCGGTTGAGCTCAATGCCGTCATGCGCTTAAAGGAGCAGATGGCTGCTTACTGCCTGAACGGTCTGACAGACCCTGCGCTGACCATTGAAGTCGACCCGTTCAGCATTGTGCGAGCGATGGACAACGCCGAGATCCAGGCCTGGTTCCAGCCTAAGAAGTCCTTGCTCAACGGCAATATTCTCAGTGCCGAGGCATTGGTGCGCTGGGTCCACCCGGAAGCCGGAACATTACTCCCCAAAGATTTTTTATCATTGTTGATAAAACAGGGGCTGGAAGAGCGTCTATTGTGGTTGATGATGGAGCAAACCCTGCAAGCGCAAAGAAAATGGCGCGACCAAGGGTGGGATATTCCCGTCTCCATCAACCTGCCCACGCATTTGCTGGATAACCACCAATTGGCGGACCGCTTGCGTGATTACGTGGTGGCTGAGGGCGGGGAGCCGCGCAGCATCGTGTTTGAGCTTATGGAAAGCTCAACCACCAAAGAGCTCAGTAATTATTACGCAGGGGCTTGCCGCTTAAGGATGATGGGGTTCGGCTTGGCCCAGGATGACTTCGGTCAGGGGTTTAGTTCTTATTTCAATCTGGTGTCCACGCCTTTCAGTGAACTCAAAATTGATCGTTCGCTGGTGCATGGCTGTGTCGAAAATGAAAATCTGGCTTCTGCCTTGCGCAGCCTGGTTGAGTTGAGTCGAAAGCTTGGCCTGACGGTGGTCGCCGAAGGCGTAGAAACTCAGGCAGAGCTAGCGTTTCTGCGTCGTATTGGCTGTGATCAAGCGCAGGGTTTTCTGATTTGCGGGGCTGTTTCACCGGCTGATTTTGGAACTCTTTTGTTGGAGGATAGCTCCAAGCCATCATGGGGGTAACGTTGCACAAAAAATGATGGGCAGGCCGCTCGGCCAACTTTTTTATTCTTTCAGCACAACGTATCAGCGGTTCAAGGAAGCAAGGAGTGCTGCCTTTTGCAGTCCTGCGAGGGGGATTTCAAGCAGGCTGACCTTGCCGTCCATGCACTCCAGATTGGTGATGTGTACGTCTGTGTACGCCCTGATCATTGTTCGCTCGATTGACCGGGCGAACACTGGCCTAACCTCGAATTCACTCAGCGATAAAGAGCGATGCGTCATTAATTTGGAGTCAGGGCAATGCACGAAATAAAGGCAGTAATTGCCGATGACCACCCGGTGGTTTTAGTAGGCCTGCGGGAGATGATCCAGCGCGACACGCGTTTTGAGTTGGTCGGGGAGGCCGTCAGCTCATCGCAGTTGATCAAACTGTTGGTGTCGAATCAGCTCGATCTGGTCATAACCGACTTCAACATGCCCGGTGATGACCTTTACGGTGATGGCCTGCAGTTGATCGAATACATCATTGAACAGTTTCCGGCGGTGAAAATTCTGGTGCTGACCATGGTCAGCAATCAACTGATCATCTCCCGATTATTGGAAATGGGCGTGGCGGGGGTGATTGCCAAAAACCACATCCACGAAGAAATCGGCAAGGCGCTGAACGCCTTGGCCAATGATCGGCCTTATGTCGCGCCGAGTGTCCAGCCAATGTCTGTTCTGGCCAACGCTAAAGTGATCGATGAGCGTTTCTCCAACCTTTCGCCGCGCGAGGTTGAGGTGCTACGGCTGTTTGTAACTGGAAGCACCGTGAGCGAGATTGCCAAGCTGTTAAACCGCAGCGTAAAAACCGTCAGCACACAAAAAATTTCTGCGATGCACAAGCTGGAAGTGCTCACGGATCACGCGCTGCTCACTTACTGTATCAAGGCCGATCCTTTCGAGTCATAAGCCTTCTATCCCGGCCGTTCACAGCAACCTGTCTTTCAGGACTGGAGTCATAAACGTCATGCCCAAAATGAGAGTATTACTGGCCGACGATCATCCGATTGTGTTGATGGGCGTGCGCGAAATCATAGAGCGTGATCCGCGTTTCAAGGTCGTGGGTGAAGCCATGAATTCGTCTGAGTTGATCAGCAAGGTGTCGCAACTGCGACCTGACGTGATCATTACCGACTACAACATGCCGGGCGATGAACAATATGGCGACGGCACGCGCCTGGTCGAGTATTTGCGCCGGCATTTCCCTGAGCCCCGGGTGTTGATCCTGACGGTGATTTCCAACCCGCAGATTCTGGCCTGGCTGTATGAGTTAGGGATTAGCGGTGTGATTTCCAAGAACGCCGGTCTGGAGCAGATTCTGGTGGCGCTGGATGCGTTCTATCGTGAAGGGCATTACCAGCACAACTCGCATGAGGGCGCGTCGAGCGAAGAAATGGACGGCATTTCGCACAAGCTCAGCCAGCTCTCGGTCAAGGAGTTTGAAGTCTTGCGTCTGTTTGCCTCAGGCATGAGCGTGAGTGATGTAGCGCAGAGCTTGAATCGCAGTATCAAAACCATCAGCACGCTGAAAATATCAGGCATGCGCAAGCTTGATGTCGACAGTGATCAGGCGCTGTTGATTCTGTGCATCAAGGCCAATCTGTTTGCCTGACTGGCTTGAGTTACAGGTAGATCATTTCCAGCAACAGGGTTGAGCTGTAATTGCCTATCTCGGGCAGTTCTTGCCCGGTTTTCACCGGTCTGACCGACAGTTTGAGCTTTAGCTGCGTGTCTTGAATGGGGAAGATCAGTTGGTCGCCCAGCTTCAAATCCATCACTTTCTCGGTAAGGGTCATGTTGCTCAGGCGGGTTTTTAGCCCCAGCTTGTCGAGCGAGGTGCGCAGCGTCGTACTGTCAAAAGAACCGCTGCCGGCGCTTAAGCGCAGGTGCACAAGGCTGCCTTTGGTGCACGTGAAATCGAGGTCCACATCGGTCCATTCACTGATGTCAGTGCGCAGTGAATTAAGGTTCACCTTCGGGATGTTAATACTTTGCGAGGCCGGGAAACTGGCCGTGCACGGCGGTTTTATCAGCGTGCCCTTGATATCCAGTGAAGGGGCGTCTGCGGCGCAGCTGACAGTACTCAAACCCAGCACGAGTACGACCAATAGCGCGAACCATAGAGTTATTCGAGCAATCATGGGCATATCACAAGTAGTCGATATTAATTACAGCGGAGGCCGTGAACGTGCCTTCGGACAGTGCACCTTGCGCAATCAATTTAGCCTTCATGCTCAGATCAACCGCACCATTGAGGTTGGTGACGTTGCGCTTGGTGCCTTTGATGTTGATGACTGTGCTGTCACTTTTCCAGAACAGTGAATAACCCAGGTTTGTCCTGCCTGCCGAAGCCACGGTGTCCGACAGCGCCGAAGACGCCGTGACACTGATATTCAACACTGAGTTTGGCGGGCACGTCATGATCACCGGGACATCGATTTGTGCAGCAGTGCTCACCTGGTCATAACGCAGGGTGCCGAAATCGGCGGTCAGCACCTTATTGCTGGTCAATGTGCAAGGTGGACGAATCAACGTGCCTTTAACGGTAAGTGTGCTGCTGTCGCTGTCAGCATAGGCGTTGCCACACATGACCATGCCCAGCAGTGAAAGGGCTATAAGGTGTTTATTCATGATGCGTTCCTGTTGTTGGCTATGAGGTCGGATGGATAAGCGAAGATCCATCACAAGTACTCAATGCTAAGCACTGCTGACGTGCTGAAAGCACCTTCGTTTACCGCACCGAATGTGACCAGTTTAATTTTCATGCTCAGGTCAACGGTACCGCTTTGGTTGGTCAAATTACGCTTTACGCCGCTTAGATTGAGCAAGCTGTTATCGCTTTTTAAGTACATGGAGTAGCCCAAATAATCTTTGCCTGCCCATCCTTGGGTGGTAGACCCCGAAACAAGGGCGCTGGCCTTGAGGCTGACGCTCAGTGAGGAGTTCGCGGGGCACGTCAGGGTGACCGGCAGATCAATCATGTCAGCCGCGGCAATCTGGTCGTAGCGCAAGGTGCCAAAGTTGGCGGTCAGGGTCTTGCTGCTGGTCATGGTGCAGGGCGGGCGGGTCAACGTGCCGCTGACGTTGATGGTCACGCTATCTGTTACTGCATGGGCCGATGTGCAAGCCAGCCCCCCCATCAGTGCTGCGGCCAGCGCTAAGCGTAATTTCATGGTCGAGCTCCTGTGGTTGATCAGAGATAGGTGATGTTGAGGGTGTATTGGCTACTGAAGTTGCCGGTCGGCGATACGCTGGTATTCAGGCGCGGCCGAAAGCCCACGCCGATGGTATTGGCGCCAGTTCTCAGGGTTAACGAGCGCGGGCTGTTAAAGGTTACGGCGGTATCGTTATCGGCCCAGGTAGCGGCCATCGACAGCCCGGCCAGCGTGGTGGCCGAAACGCCCGTGCTGCCGCTGATGGCGGCTTGGGTCGGCACCAGAGTGGCAGTCACTTGCGTGCCTTTGGTGCAGTTCATCGTGACATTGGCCACTTGCTGACTGGTGGCGAAATCGCTGCTGTTGAGCGTGCCAAAAGACAGGTTCATGGTTTTAGCAGAACCCAGCGAACAGGCAGGTTGAGACACGGTGTATTTGATAAGGATGGTTTGAAGATAGTCTGAGTACAGCTCCCACCCCCCAGTGGACGTAACAAAAAGACTCACGCCCACCTGATAAGAGCCCGGTGTAGACGGCGCACTAGCGGCAAAAAGCACGTCATATGAAAATGTGGTGCCTACCGCCAAGGGCACACAACTGCTTGGCACGCAGGTCGTACCGGTTGTACCCATCCCACCGTTTGTCAGGAATCGAGTGCTGTTCTTGTGAAACGCTACGAAGTCATTACTTTTACCTACTGCGTTGAGCTGCGTGAAAGAGAGATTCGCTCCCACCGGGAACCATCGCGTGACTCGGCAGTTTGCGGTCATGTTTACTTGGATAACTGCGGATGGCGCCAGGGTTCCCAAATCGACCATGCCCTGGTTACCCGTAGCCGTGCAGGTCATGTTGTTTTCGTAAAAAGCAAAAGCCTGCTGACTGGCCAGACTGAACAGCAAGCCGAGTGCTAGCACCACCAGGGTTGGCCACTTCATACGACGGGGTTTAGCGGTGGAATCATGCATCGGGAGTCCCCTTTGTGTCTGTCGGCGTGGCCAGTTGGGCATTGCAACGCAGTTGCACTTGCCCAATGCCCGCGTCAGACAGGTTATAGGTGTTCAGGTCCAGGTCTTGGGTGCACCACGGCTGGCCGCTAACGTTAATCTGCAGGCGCGCCTTTTCAGGTACGCCGGTCATAAATACCCGGCCTTTATCCGCGACCATGGCGCTGCTCAGTAGCGTGCCATCGAGGTCGAACAGTTGAGCTTCAGCAGCGAAGGGCGCCGGTTTGCCATTGCTGGAGGTAATGCTGAGCAACAGGCGGCGACCGTTGTGGGTTTCAAAATTAGCCATCACAAAAGCGCCTCGATTAGGGGTGACTTCCTGCACCAAGTTCGCGATATCCGTGTTGTCCGAGAGCGAGTCAGTGTTGAGTGACACCTTGTTTTTGCGGTACGGCTGGGCTGACGGAATAATCGTGTAGCCACTGCTGTTGGTCTTGATCCCGCTTTTGGTCAACACACCGACATTGGCGGCCCCCGGCGTGGCCACGATGATGTTGGTTTCGCCCAATGGCTGGGTGAACATCAGGGTTTCGCGAGTGGCAACGACGCCGCCTTCCACGCCGTAGTCCATCTGACGGGTGTTTTGATCCCTGTTGTATGAGCCGTGCCATATGGCATTGGCGGCGTTGTAACGGGCCGCGATCGAACTGCCCAGCACGCGATCTTCATCGCTGATCTGCTGGTTAATACCCAAGGTGTAAGACAGCGCGTCGTTCTGAAATTGATTGCCGCTGAATGTCGCGTTACGCGACGCATTACCGGCCGTGTCCTGGTTGGTACTCAGGCCGACACGGCTGCTGCTGCCGGGGTTACCCAGCGGTAGACTGACGCTCAGTGACACGCTGCGGATGTCATCGCCGGTGCCGCTGTTCTGGGCCAGGCCTACGTTGTACGAAGCACTGCCGACACTGAAGCTGTAGCCCACTTGAATGGACGTATTGCTTTGGGCCCTGTTCCAGTAATCGGTTTTGGTCAGGTTGGCGTACATGCCGCCATAGTTGCCCAGTTGTTGCGATACGTTGGCGGTAAAGCTGCTTTTCATATGGCCGCCCAAATAGGGAGAAAAAGCAGCGTTATTACTGAGCGTTTCATCTGTGTACGGCACCAGCGTATTGTTGGCGCGTGCGCTGATGGCCTCGTTAAAACTGTAATAGCCGTTGGTGGAGTAGCGATAGCCCACCAGGCTGAAGCTGGTATCGGTCAAGTCGATGGACTTGGAGTAGCGAAACCGGTACGACTGCCCTGACAGGGTCTTGGAATCCGTGCCTATGTCATCACTGATGGCATGGGTCACATCCAGCGAAATGGCGCCGAAGCCAGCGAAGTCATGGGCAAAGCCCACCAGCGCCGATTTGTATTGCTCGCTGACGATAGAGCCACCAAACAGCGTGGTGCCCTCTGTCAGCCCGCGACGGTAGGTACCCTGAACAAAGGTGGGTTTCTGCGAGTTCAGCGCACCGTCTGCCGGGCGGAATTGCCCCGCTGTGACCGAGTAGCTCTGTTGGCCTTCGCGCAACATATACGGCACCGACGAGAACGACTGGATATACACCTGGCGCTCACCATTGGGGCCTTCGACCGTCACTTCGATGTCACCGTTGCTGGACGTCGAGTACAGGCCCTTAAGGGCGAAAGGTCCGGACGGCACCCACTGTTCACTGATCACATAGCCGCGCTGGCGCAAGGTCACCAGCGAGCGACCGTTGGCCACCCCACGGATCACCGGGGCAAAGTTGCGCGCATCATCGGGCAGCATGTCCAGGTCAGACGCAATGCCCACACCGCGATACGAGATCGTGTCAAACAGGTCGCTGTCGGTTGAGCTTTCACCAACGGTGGCAATGGCCATCAGGTTGCCCAGGTCATGCTGGACATAGGTGTCTACGGACTTCCAGCTGCCTTCGACATTGGTGCTTTTTTGCCAGGTCGAAAAGTTGCGAAAGCGCCAGGCACCGCTATTAATGCCGCTGTGTACACTGCCGAACTGGGATTGGCGGTTGCCGGTCTGGGTTTCGTAGTTACTGCCGGAAAAGCTGTAATTGGCAAATGCAACCTGCTCGCCGTTGCTCCAGTTTTTGCGGCGAGTCTCGAACGGCACATCGCCGATAAAAGCCTGAGGCACTTGCAGGTTCAGGCTTTGTTTATTGAAGTCGTAGTCGTACGTGACGCCGGTCAATTCACGGTTGAAGTACACACACTTGTCAGGGCTGATCTCTGCGTCCTTCAGGCGCGCGGGGTCAATGCCCAGCTCCGTCAGGGCTTGAAGGCTAAAGCACGGGAACAGGCCGTTAGGTGTAGATACCTGGCTCGGGGTCTCGCGAATAAAGTTCATGTCGCGTTGTTCAACCACCCGGTCATCCACTGACAGGTCAACCCGGTAAATCCCGGGCAATTGCCCCTGGCTCATGGCTTTAACTTGCTCAGCCACTTCGGACGACGTGTTACCGCCACCAATTTCGAGAAAGGAAGAGTCGAAGCTGAATTCCGCATGCGCTGCAGTTGCGGTGAAGCCGAGAACACTAAGGCTTAACGTACTTAAGTTTTTTACTCGGCGCGCGAAGGCGCACATGCGCACTCGCAGCATGAGGGAATCCTTCTGTTCAACGGTTCATTCACGAATCAATGAGGGGTAACAGGTGCCGCCTTGACGGTGCTGCCGTATTCATTGATGTAGCTGAGTTCCAGCGTGTCGCTGTTTTTCAGCGCGATCGGCGTGGTGACGGTGCTGCCGGGCTTGATCACCTCGGGCATGCCTTTGCTGGCCGTGTTGTTAATCAGCAAGTCACTGACGACTACGTTGTAGCCCGACGGGTTTTGCACCGTCAGTTTTCCGCCTTCAGCACGCCATTGCAGTTTTTCAACAGCCTCAGGCAGAGAACCCTGCAAGCCGGCAGGGCGGTAGAACAGTTTGATGGTGGTCTTAAGGGCAATCTGCAGCACGTTCTGGCTGCTTTGCTCGGCACTCTTGGCCGGGATCGCTTTGACATTCAGTAAAAACAGACTTTCTTTGTCGGTGGGCAGGCTTTTAACGTTGGTGGCGATGATTCGCAGGATGTTCTGAGCTTTGGCGTCCAGGCGGAACAGGGGCGGCGTGATGATGAATTCATCTGCACTGTCATCCTTATTGTCATAAGGGCTGACCCACGATTGCACCAGATACGGAACGCCATCTTCGCCCGAGTTTGAGAGTGATAGGTTGGCTTCCTTTTCCTTGCTTTGGTAGACGACGCGTGTGGAGCCGACATTGACGCCTGCCTGAACGTGGGGCAGCCAAAAGCCTGCTGCCAACGCCAAAAAGGCTGCAACTTTTAAACGCATGTAGAGGTCCTCTTGTTAACGCCAGAGCCCGTGATTAGTCACGAGCCCTTGCGTTAATAAACATGAGTTACTTGTAAGTAACGTCGAAGGTAGCCAGCGCGTTAACCTGACCGGTACCGATACCACGGGTACCTGGTGCACCCTCGGTGCCTGGGGTATCAGCCACAAGGCGTACGTAGGACGCTGTAAAGTCAAACGTGTTGGACTGTGGGCGCAGCACGTAATCGGTGCTGGCGGTGTTCAAAGGCAGTTTGTCGCCGGTACGGGCGTCAGCGATCTGGATACCTACGCCAGATACCTGATTAGAACCGACCATGCCCAGTACGGTGGCGTCCGATGCCGCTTGTTGGCCGCTGAACTTGATGGAAGCGTTCTTCAGGGTCGAACCGCTGCAGTTTTCCAGCGAGATCGAGAACGGTGTAGCACCCGAGGTCGCGACAGCGCCTACAGTGTTAGGGAAGTCAGCAATACGGACCTGGCCCATATCAACCGACTTCTTCACGCTTTCGCTGTTGATGGTGCAGGCGTTATCGTTGACGCTGCCAGTGAATTCAACTTGACCATCAGCTGCGTGTACGGTGGCAGCTGCCATTGCGATCAGCAGCGTGGAGCCGCACAGCGCAGTGTATTTGCCGATTGTTTGAAACATGAGAGATGCCCTCTGCAAGAAATTATGTGTGATATCCATTTTTGATCGTCCCCCCCCTGTTCACGGCTCGCCGCAGCAGGTGTTGCATAGGATGCAATTTGCCGGGCTTGAGCCCCATCAGACGATTCCTGTTTTCGTAGGCACTATATTTTTGGGCCGCAATGCCCCTGATAGGCTCTCTCATGAAACAAGCAAAAGTACGCCTCGGTGCCTTGGCACTGAGTTCACTCAGACTCAATAAATTGCTGCTCCTGCTGACCGGGCTGGCCCTGCTGTTGGTGAGCATGAGTTATTGGGCGGTTAACCGGGTGTTGAAGGAGGAGGGCGAGAAGACTGATTTTCACTTTGCGCGGCTGATGGAAAGCATTCATGAACATGAAGCCTTTTTGCGCACGGCAGCCGAAAGCTATGGCCAGGATAACGAGAACCTGTTGGAAGACAGTGTGCCGCGCTCACACACCGAGTTGATGCGTCAGGCCGATGAGCGTTTGTTCCAGAGCCGCGATACCGCCAAATCACTGCCCTTTACCGTCAGCCAGCGCGACAAGTTCAGCGCTGAACAAATGGCCGGCGTTTACTCGTTTGGCGTGCAGTTGACCGACCTGTTTGCCGCCTACTGGTCCGACTCCCATTACACGGCGCCCCAAGTGTTTGTCTTTTCACCCACCGACCTGTTCACCATTGCCGTGCCCGGTATTGATGGAGCCCGGCAGTTCCCGCTGCTACAAAAATTCAACTTCTTTGAGGTGACCAAACGCCTGTATGACCAGCTTGTCACCTTGGGTCCTAAACTAGATGACAACCAGGTGTTATGGGTACGTGCCCCGGCCGGCCTTATCCAGAAACGCAAATACATCGTGGGCGCTATCGGGGTGGGTTTGTCTCATCGCTTTTTGCCCGGCCCAGCAGATGACGACTCCGTGATCCTCACCGCTTTGCTGGATGTCAGTGATATCAGTGACCTTGAGCGGTTATTGATGCGCCCGAGCAAGAGTCAGCTGACGCTGATTTCGCCCGCAGGCGAGGTACTGCTGGGCGATGATCTGGATGCGTATGACTTGCCGTTTGGCATGAGTTTTCAGTCTGACGGTTTGCACTTCAAGTTGAGTTCGGGGGGCTCAGATCCTTGGGTCGGTCTGTACACCATCAGTTACCAGAACTTTTTCGGTTACGCCAAGTGGCCCTTGTTGGGAACTGTGGTGCTGGTCTTGCTGTTTGCGTTGATTGCCTGGCGCCTCAACCGCTGGTATCGCCTGCAAATCATCGAACCTGCAAACCGCGCCAACCAGTCGCTGGCTGAAAGCGAAGAGTTCAATCGGGTCATGCTCGACAATGCACCCGTTGGTTTGTGTGTGGTGCAGCGTGGCACGGGCATCGTATTGCTGGAGAATCAGCGTGCCCAGCAATGGCAGGGCACGCCTGAATTGATCGCGCTCTTGAAGCGCGACTATGCCAAGCGTGAACCGGGCGAGGTCCAGCTGGAGGTTGCCGGCCGCCACCTTCTGGTGTGTTTTGCGCTTACCCGTTACAAGGGCAAAGACGTGGTGCTGTGTGGTTTCAACGACATCACCCGGCATGTCGACGACGCCAATATGATGGAGGAGGCGCGCCGCTCCGCCGATGAGGCCAGCAAGGCTAAAACCCTGTTTCTGGCCACCATGAGTCATGAAATCCGCACGCCTCTGTATGGCGTACTCGGCAATCTCGAGTTGCTGGAAATGACCCCGCTCAATGCACGTCAGCAGGAATACCTGCGCACCATTCAGCGTTCGTCGACGGTGTTGTTTCAACTCATCAGCGATGTGCTGGACGTGTCCAAGATCGAGTCCGGGCAAATGGCGGTCGAGCCGAAACCCTTTAGCCCGCTGGATGTGTTTGAAGATGCGGTGCGCAGTTATGCCGCTTCGGCAAACAACAAAGGCCTGAAAATTTTCGCCTGCGCTGACGCCTCCTTGCCGCCTCTGGTGTGCGGTGATGCGGTGCGAATCCGTCAAATCATCAACAACTTGCTCAGCAATGCCATCAAGTTCACGGATTTTGGGCGTGTGGTCCTGCGGCTGAAAGTGACAGACATCGAGCGCGACCATGTCTCACTGCAATGGCAAGTCTCCGACACCGGTATGGGCATCAGCGAGCAGGAACTGCCGAAACTGTTCAAGCCTTTTTCTCACGTGGGGGGGAGCGAGCTGGCGGGTGGTGCGGGGCTGGGGTTGTCGATCTGCGCTCGGCTCAGTGAAATGATGGGCGCCCACTTGCGAGTAGTCAGTGAGCCTGGCTTGGGCAGCAGTTTTTCATTGCATATACGCTTGCCCATCGTGGCAGGTGCGCTGGCCAACAGTACCGACATTAATCTGCAAGGCGTGAGCGTTTATGTGCGTGCGCCGCTTAAGGATCTTGCCCAAAGCCTGACTGAATGGCTTGGCGGTTGGGGCGCGCGAGCCTTGGTCTGGTCGGATGCAGGCACTGAAGACAGTGATGCCGTGTTGCTCGACGTTGAGCCGGATCCATTGGCTGCGCAACTTTGGCAGGGCGCCCGAGTGATCGCCACGGGAACCGCGCCGAGCCTGCCGCAAAAAACAGTGCGCGGTTGGGAGGTCAATGCCTATGACATCCGCGCGATTGCCAAAACCTTGATGCAGGTGGCGCAAGGCTCTACCTGCGAACTGCCGGCCTACATCGCCGAGCCTGTTTCAGACATGGACTTGAGCGTGTTGGTTGCAGAAGACAACCCCGTCAACCGCGAGATCCTCAAGGAACAGCTTGAGGCCTTGGGCGTACGGGTGACGTTGGCCCAAGATGGCGAACAAGCCCTGTTGCGTTGGAAAGAGGCGTCATTCGATCTGGTGATCACCGACGTCAACATGCCCAAGCTCGACGGGTATCAGCTCACCCAGCGCTTGCGTCAGTTGGACTCGGACGTACCGATTATTGGAGTGACTGCCAATGCGTTACGTGAAGAGGGCGAACACTGCCTCAAGGTCGGGATGAACGCCTGGCTGGTCAAACCCTTGAACCTTGAGACCTTACGCCAGACCTTGGCAGCCTATTCTCGGCAACCCGCAGCAGTGGCTCCGCAGGCACTACAGGAACAGGCGCCCGCTGAACATGCTGCTGACCTTGAAGGCTGGATAACCCTTTCGCCAGCCATGCATCGTTTGTTTGTGACAACCATGCAGGAAGACCTGGAACAGGCTGAGCAGGCTTTGCAAACCTCCAATACTTCAAAGCTGATCAGCTATCTGCACCGAATCAATGGTTCGCTAGCCACCGTAGGGGCTCAAGATCTGGCTGCGGCGTGCGGTGTGTGTGAAGTAACCCTGTTGCATGAGCCTTTGAATCCAGAGTCGGCCAGTGCGGTTGAGGCATTTTTGAAGCGATTGCACCGGGTTGTGCTCAAGATGATTGAGGGCGCGTTGTACCCGCCTCGATAGGCATAGCCTTGTATCGGCCATGACGCGCCTGCTTGCACTCAGGCGCGTGCTGCTTTAGTGCGTCGTCACACCATCCAGCGATTTATCCACATACGCCTTGGCCAGCTCCACCAGGTGCATGCAGGACAACACCAAACTACGCGAATGCCCGCTCAAGCCATTCCCCGCCTCACTCGCCGAAGCGCCCGCGTAGCGCAACAAGTCTGACGCTTGGGCCAAAGCCGCTTCTAAATTGACGCTGTCGGGTATGGCATACGTGGCCTGATCCACGTGCCGTGGAGGCTTATGGTCGTGCAGGTAGTAATCGAGGGCGCGATCGGTGGCGGCACGGTCTAACGACGATGCATCGCACTGAGCAGCAGTTTGCAGGGGTAGGGCGGGAGGATCAGGAACCAGCTTTTTCATTGTTACAACTCCTAGGGTGTTTAAGGAGCTGTCACTTGTCGCGACTAAACGAATGGGTGGCAGCCATGCGCAGGTTAGTCGACCGGTCACCTAGGAACCCGGCGCGCCACATGGGCGCCCTGCGCACGGCCACCATAAAACGCAGGCCAAGAAAAAGCGCCTCGCGGAGGTGGCGCCTTGCGCCTAGGGAACACGGGCGACTAAACCCGACCGCTGTTTTGCAGCGATGGGCCGAGACTATTCCCCGAAATGATCAGGCACAAGCGAACGGAAGTTTCTAGGATGTTTCAGCGGATTGAAAGGGAAGCGTCGTACGAAATGGCTGATTAGCAACCTCTGTAGTCGCTGCCGCAGGCTGCGATAAGGGCCGCAAGCCCTTCAAAAGCGGGTCGCTGCGCAACCCATCGCAGCCTTCGTTCCTCGTCAGCGACTACAGGCTATTTATCGACAGGCACAAAAAAGCCCGCACTAGGCGGGCTTTCTCGTTGGTTTCATTTCATCTTGCGATGTGGTGAAACCGGTGTTTGGTGGCTACACAGGGACTTGAACCCCGGACCCCAGCATTATGAATGCTATGCTCTAACCAACTGAGCTATGTAGCCGATGGCGCGCATTATTCCCTCGTAAGGGGGGTGTGTCAAGCAAATATCTGAAAATTTTCTCTGCGCTATCAAACGCTTAAGGTTTCTCGGGGTTCGGATGGCACTGGCTTGTTAAAAAATGGCACATTGAGGCACTTGCACGTGCACTCATCTGTTGCCTGGAAACCCTTATGGCTATTAGCGACACTCCAATAAAAACAACGCCAGACCTTCAAATGCCTCAAGCCAGCCCGTTAGTCTTGCGCATTATCGGGGCCGTGGCGCTGGCGCATTTGATCAATGACTTGATCCAGGCGGTGTTGCCGTCGATCTATCCGTTGCTCAAGGACAAATACGATCTGACCTTCACGCAGATCGGTCTGATTACCCTGACCTTTCAACTCACCGCGTCGCTGTTGCAGCCATGGGTGGGTTATTACACCGACCGTCATCCCAACCCGCTGTTATTGCCGTGCGGCATGGTGTGTACGCTGATCGGGATTTTGATGTTGTCTCAGGTCGGCAGTTTTCCACTGATTTTGCTGGCTGCCGCGTTGGTCGGGGTGGGCTCGTCGACCTTTCACCCCGAGGCCTCGCGGGTGGCGCGGCTGGCGTCGGGCGGGCGGTACGGGTTTGCCCAGTCGACGTTTCAGGTGGGCGGCAACGCAGGCTCGGCGTTCGGGCCGTTGCTGGCCGCCGCCATCATCATCCCCTATGGTCAGGGCAACGTGGCCTGGTTCGGGTTGTTTGCGCTGTTTGCGGTAGGCCTGCTGTATGTGATCAGCCGCTGGTACCGCACGCACTTGAGCCTGTTCAAGCTCAAGGCCGGGCAGAAGGCCACGCACGGTTTGTCCAGTCGGCGTGTGCTGAGCGCGCTGGTGGTGTTGGGGCTGCTGGTGTTCTCCAAGTACTTCTACATGGCCAGCCTTACCAGCTATTACACCTTCTTCCTGATTCAGAAATTCGACGTCTCCATCGCCAACTCGCAGATGTACCTGTTTTTGTTCCTGGGGGCGGTAGCAGCGGGGACGTTCTTTGGCGGCCCGATTGGCGACCGCATCGGGCGTAAGGCGGTGATCTGGTTCTCGATCCTGGGTGTCGCGCCGTTCACGTTGCTGCTGCCGTATGCGGATCTGTTCTGGACCAGCGTCCTCAGCGTAGTGATCGGTTTTATCCTGGCGTCGGCGTTCTCGGCGATTGTGGTGTATGCCCAGGAATTAGTGCCGGGCAACGTGGGCATGATCGCCGGTATCTTCTTTGGCTTGATGTTCGGCTTTGGCGGGATTGGTGCGGCGTTGCTGGGGCATCTGGCCGACATTCACGGTATCGAATACGTCTATAAGCTCTGCTCATACCTGCCGCTGTTTGGCGTGCTGGCAATCTTTTTGCCGCGCACCAAAAAGGTCTGATTGCTGTAGTTGCTGTCGAGGTACGAAGGCTGCGATGCGGGCCGAAGGACCGCCATTCAGGGGCGCTACGCACTCCATCGCAGCCTCATCCTTCGGCAGCGACTACGTGTTTTGCGCGCTGGCACTAAAACTCTGCAACGCGCTTTCGACGGTGCTCAAATGCTGCAGGCAGATTTGCCACGGCGCTGACACGGCTTCGACCTGTTGGTCGTCATAGGCGGCCAATACCGGCTGCTGCGTATCGCCGGCAATCGCTGCACAGCCTGAGGCGACGCTGGCCAGCCGTTCGTGCAGTGCGGCGGGTGGCGAGCCCTGTTCTTTGCGCATGGCGTCAGCAAAGGCCTCAGAGAACAGCAGGGCGCTGGCGTACAAGCGCACGGCGTGTCGCTCGTAACGGCTGGCTATGTCTTTGACTTCCCGCGAGGCAAACCGGCCGCGCAATGTCCAGCGTGCGGTATTGCGTGCGCTGGCAATGCCGTTCTCAAGGGTGATGAGGCTGTCGTGAGCACCCGAGAAAATAAACACCGCGTGCTGCGCGCTTTTAGCGTCGTTCTTTTCAAGGGCTGTCAGGCTTTGGCCGAAGCCTTTGGCGAGTTTTTCCAGCAAGTCCTTGGCCGAGTCATCAATGATCCCGATGGGGTTGGGCGTCAGCAAGATCTGGCTGAACATCAAGCCCACCCCGGCGCCCACCACCACATCAAGCATGCGCACAACACCTGCGCTCTCCGGGCCGACCGCCAACATCAAAACGGCTGACACGCCTGCCTGAATCGGTACAACGGCGCCCAAGCCGTACAGTGCGGCGATGGCAATGGCCGAGAACGTGGCGAAGCCGATGCGCAGCAACGGGTAGCCATCGGGCAACCACAGCGCGGCTTCACCGATGATAATCCCGGTGGCCACGCCGACCATCAAGCCAACCGCTTGCTTGCCATGGCTGGGCAGGCCGGGCGCCAAGCAAACAATCGCGCTGATGGCGGCAAACACCGGGTGCTCGTGGCCGAATAAGTGCTTGGCGAGGATCCACGCCAGTGCAGCGGCGATGGCTGAGGCCAGGGCATCGCGCCAGGCCGTGGTCCAGCGAAACTGGATTCGCTCAATAAGAGGAGTGGTGAAACGGTTGAAGAACACCTTGGACAGCATTGCGACTCCCTACACAGTCAGCCTTTAGGTCTTGGGACTAACCATAGACTGTTTGCTTGTCACGGTGTTTATCGGGGTAAAACCCGGGCCAAAAAAAACCGCGCCTGGGCGCGGTTTTTTTAGACGTGTGAGGTTTACACGTTGAAACGGAAGTGCAGGACGTCGCCGTCTTTAACGATGTAGTCCTTGCCTTCCAGACGCCATTTGCCGGCTTCTTTTGCGCCCGCTTCACCCTTGTACTGGATGAAGTCTTCGTAGGCGACGACTTCGGCACGGATAAAGCCTTTTTCGAAGTCGGTGTGGATCACGCCTGCCGCTTGTGGGGCAGTCGCGCCTACTTTTACAGTCCAGGCGCGTACTTCTTGAACGCCGGCGGTGAAGTAGGTTTGCAGGTTGAGCATTTCGTAACCGGCACGGATCACACGGTTCAGGCCTGGCTCTTCAAGGCCCAGGGCCTCAAGGAACATGTCCTTTTCTTCGCCGTCTTCAAGCTCGGCAATTTCAGCTTCGATTTTGTTGCACACCGGAACAACGGTCGCGCCTTCTTCTTCGGCAATGGCTTTCACCACGTCGAGCAGCGGGTTGTTTTCAAAACCGTCTTCGGCCACGTTGGCGATGTACATCACCGGCTTGGTGGTCAGCAGGTGGAAGCCCTTGATGATTTGTTTCTCATCGGCGTCCATGTTCTTGATCAGGCTGCGTGCTGGCTTGCCCAGGGTGAAGTGGGCAATCAGTTGTTCCAGCAGGGCTTTTTGGGCAACCGCTTCTTTGTCGCCGCCTTTGGCGTTACGTGCGACTTTTTGCAGTTGCTTTTCGCAGCTGTCGAGGTCGGCGAAGATCAGCTCAAGGTCGATGATCTCGATGTCGCGCTTGGGGTCGACGGTGTTGGAAACGTGGATCACGTTTTCGTCTTCAAAGCAGCGCACCACGTGAGCGATAGCGTCAGTCTCGCGGATGTTGGCCAGGAACTTGTTGCCCAGGCCTTCACCTTTCGAAGCACCGGCTACCAGGCCCGCGATGTCAACGAACTCCATGGTGGTCGGCAGGATGCGATTCGGCTTAACGATCTCCGCCAGTGCTGCTAGACGCGGGTCGGGCATCGGCACGATGCCGGTGTTCGGCTCGATCGTGCAGAAGGGGAAGTTCTCCGCTGCAATGCCGGATTTGGTCAGGGCGTTGAACAGGGTGGACTTGCCGACGTTAGGCAGGCCGACGATGCCGCAGTTGAATCCCATGGTGTTTCCCCTCGGAAAAAGAGTCAGGCCTTCTGGCTGTGCAGGTTTTTCATCGCGCGGTTCCATTCACCGGCGAGGATATCCGGCAGCACGCCGAGGGCAAAATCGATGCTGGCGTCCAGTTTTTCCTGCTCGGCGCGTGGCGCACGACCCAGAACAAAGTTGGACACCATGCTCGCGACGCCTGGGTGGCCAATGCCGAGCCGCAGACGGTAGAAATTATTGTTGTTTCCCAGTTGCGCAATGATGTCACGCAAGCCGTTATGACCTCCATGGCCGCCGCCCAGCTTGAGCTTGGCAACACCCGGTGGGAGATCGAGTTCGTCGTGGGCCACCAATATGGCTTCTGGCGCAATGCGGTAGAAGCCGGCAAGTGCCGCAACGGCCTGGCCGCTTCGGTTCATATAGGTGGTGGGAATCAACAGACGAACATCCTGACCCTGATGGCTGAAACGTCCGGTCAGGCCAAAATATTTACGATCGGCAACGAGATTGACCCCGTTTGCCGCCGCGAGGCGCTCAACAAAAAGGGCCCCTGCGTTATGCCGGGTCTGTTCGTATTCGGTGCCTGGATTTCCCAGGCCAACGATCAGTTTTATGGCGGTCACGACAAGGGCCCTTCTATAGAGTTATGGATCACATCGCCGCTAACGGTAGCGGCGAAAACAGACAAGAAAACGGGTTTACCTGAGTAAACTTCGCGATCTTGTCCGCTTTACTCGCTGCGTGTTAGCTCGCGATGTTTCTCAAAACTCCAACGACAGAGTAATGAATTACTCAGCGTCTGCTTCTGGTGCAACACGTGGAGCGTGAACGTTGGCTACAGCCAGGTCGTTACCGTGTGCCAGAGCTACGAACTCAACGCCTTTAGGAGCGGTGATGTCCGACAGGTGAATGATCGAGCCGATTTCGGCGTTAGCCAGATCAACTTCGATGAATTCAGGCAGGTCTTTTGGCAGGCAGGAAACTTCGATTTCCGCGATAACGTGCGAGATCTCGCCGCCTTTCTTAACCGGAGCAGCTTCACCAACAAAGTGAACTGGAACGATTGCAGTCAGCTTTTGACCAGCAACAACGCGTACGAAGTCAGCGTGCATCACGTGACCTTTAGCCGGGTGACGTTGCAGAGCTTTGATGATCACGTTTTGCTTAACGCCGCCAACGGTCAGTTCGATAACGTGGCTGTAAGCAGCTTCGTTTTCGAGCAGTTTGGCAACTTCTTTAGCCAGC
>Ga0302347_1001058_pt1 | contig 35793 bp, 33 predicted proteins | sample PhyWR1_FD_202178 | JGI IMG/M metagenome (GOLD analysis project Ga0302347, IMG submission 202178) | Leaf surface microbial communities from wheat plants in UC Gill Tract Community Farm, Albany, California, United States - DLSL W.R1 (v2)... | ecosystem: Host-associated > Plants > Phyllosphere >... | reverse complement strand
CTTGATAGGTTTGGGCCTCCTATCTCTGATCGCACAGTACAGGGGCCTTTTAACTTAAAGAATTATAAGAGCTTAAAGAGGATTTAAAGTTAGTATTCTTTATAGATTAAACTAATAAGAAATAAGACTTGAAGAGAATGTTCCAAGAGTTACCTTAAGGTTGATCGTCAAGATCTTGGGTCTACCACTGGTCAAAGATGCAAGTTTGCATGTCTTCACCATCTTGATGCCTCAGATTTGAGGTCGCCGAATCGAGCTATACACTGTACCAGAGCCGGACTGTTCGCTTCTGCAAACTTGCAGGTCATCGACAAGGTGGGACTCGCCATTCTGTACGGACTTTATGGGCCTTGAAGGATTCTAAGTCGCCCGTCAAGTGGATTTAAAAACCCTCACAATAGCAGGGTCGGCTCAGTTTATTTCAGTAGTCATTCCCTGGTCACACACACGCCCGTCGCTGGGCCAACAATCACGAAAGACTTTCTGTTTGCTCTCTGTGCCATCGGTGGACCCTTGTCGGGGACTTTCGGCTGCCCGTGGGAGCGAACTCAGAGAGCAAACAAAAAGGATGCGACAACTATGTTTACCAACAACCAAACCGACTTGCTACCCATTGTCATCGAGGGTCAAACCTTCATCGCAAACACGGAGGGGATGTGGAGCCTCAATGAGATCCATCAAACCTTGGGTCTGCCTGAGGCAAAACGTCCGGGCCAATGGAACAACGAGATTCGAACTGCGCTCGACCAAGGTGGAAATTTCCATCTTGCTTATGGTGGCGCCAATCCGGGTACGTGGGCTACAGAAGCTGGGACCATCGCCTACGCAATGTGGGTCTCGCCAGCCTTTTATCTTATGGTAGTCAACGCTTTCCTCGCCATGCGTAACAGTGCCGTCCGTGAACTGCGCCAGAAAGATGCTCTCTTGGACGCCAACATGCCCAAGGCCTCGACCCTCGATATGAAAGCCCGTGGTGCGGGGCTGACATGGACCGAGGCGTGCCGGGTCGCTGGCATTCAGCAGCCTCGACTTGCTCTTGAGTTTCTCGCTAAGGGGCCGATGTTTGTCCACGTCTGTGATGACTTCGGTGGCCGTACTGGTCAGATTCGACCGAAGCAGCAAGGATTCTCATCTGGCGCCTTTGTGGCGGCCTCATCGAATTTCGGTAACCGTGAAGGCTGGCGGGTCAAGCCGAGTGGCCTCGATTGGCTGCGTGGGAAAACTGAGATCATCAACGGCGGCGTAGCTGAAGCCAAGGCCGCTCTGGTTAAAGCCAAGAAAGCGGCTCAAGCCTCCCGTGTGGATCGCTGGGGCCGTGCGGTTAAGGGAGTGACCCTGTGAGCTTCCTTGACCAGCTCAACGCATTCTTTGTGTCCCCAGCAAGTCGGACCAAACTGATCACCCTGCGCGCCATCTGGCGTGATCGGTACGTCCGCGAACAGGTCACCTCCCGCAATCAGCATGGGGTGGATTACGAGAAACTTATGGGGCATCTGAAGGCTACCAGTCCTGCCTTGGTCGCAGTTGTTGAGTCAATCACCACCCAAACCAGCATGAGCCTCGATGCAGTCATGCGCGCCCCTGTGAGCATCCCACTGACCCGCCAACCGATCACCATCCCGCTTTAAATCACATCGCCGTCCGCCATCGGCAAACAACCCCACCTTTTAAATCCAGAAAACATCGACAAGCCTTGAAGGCCGCCGGGTGACGTACTCCTTCGTCTCTGGTCCCTGTGCGCCTATAGCGGCAAGGCTTGATCAATGTTTCCGAATAGGAGACACACCCCATGCAACTGAATATCCAAAACGTAACCCCTGAAACTGCTGAAGTACAAGGTCAGACCGTGACCCGTGCTTTTGCTGAAGGTGTGATGCTGTCTGGTCTGATTGCCGGTGCAGGCAAGAACGATGCAAAGCAGGGCGCCATTATTGAGCAGTACCTAAACGCTGGTCTCGATACTTCGGCTTTTCCTGAAGCGACCTCCAAGGTCCTCAGGGCTCGTGCAGCCGCTGAACGTCATCGTCAAGAGCAGATTGCAGAGTCGCAACGTCACGCTGAGCGCTTTGCCTCCTACAGCATGCCAAGTGAGCTTGAGGTCGCCCGCCGCCGTGCTAAGCGCGAAGCCCTTGAAGCCAAGATGCGTGCCCAAGGCGCTGCCATCCGTGCTGCCAACGGTCGGTCAACTTGGTCCTCGTGGGATTGAGTCCACACCAGCTCGCTGATCCATACCTTCTTGCCTGTCGGGCGCTGGCACTTGCTGGTGTCTCGCTGACCTCATTCCGATAAATTTCAGGAGATACTTACTCATGACTACTCGCATACAGAACGCTTTTAAATCCACTGACCACCGTGAAGGCACTGACCGTCACATCACCCCGACTGCCTACGAGGCTGCCGTATGGGGTAATGGTGGCAGCCTTCAGTTCAACACTCTGGCTTCTACCTCAGCCCCGTTGAGCGATTCCAGTGTGGCCGCTGAGGGCATTACGGACACCCTTCAGGAATACTTCAATGGTGGCGAATGGCACGCCGCTGCAATGGATGCTATCCCCTGTGAGTTCCGCCCGAAAGGCACCGAGCCGACCCCTGTGCAATTGGTCAACATGGTCAATCGCAACATCGAATTCGATCCTCGCCGCTCTATCTATGACACCTCGACAATCACCAAGGGCGAGGCAGTTGCCGGTGACGTGATTTTTACGGAGCCAACCGATACTGCTGCGTTCTTTTCGCACCGTATGACCTTGATGGACGCTCACCTGATTGCAGGCTTCACGAGCAACTCTATTGGTCAAATGATGGACAAGGCCATGCAGGACTTCGAAAAGGCTTGCGGCTCCACCATCGTGGACATCCTCATTAAATCCCCAAGCGTTGAAGCCAAGGAGGTCACAATCACCAGCACTGGCCCCCGTGATCGTTCTGAGGATTGGATTGACCAACTGACCTTGAGCATTAACCACTCGGTTGGCAACTCCCTGAGTGACTTTGTGCTGCTCATGCACATGACCGAACAGGCGATTCTTGAGCGCGCAGCTCAGCGGGCAGGCGTAGCCGAGATTGAGGACCTCTTGGGCTGCCGTACTCAGTTCTACTCAGGCAGTAACCGTGGCGTCTTCATGCTCCCTAAAGGATTCGCCTCCCTGTCGTTTCGTGAGGGCAATGACGGTGAAGTGTGGTCGATCCTCGCCAGCCGTAACGCTTCTGTACAGGGCTGGGACATTGAGATCACAGGTATTGCTGACGTGATGGCTCAAGCCAAGGTCAAGCTGAAGCTGGCAAACCCAGCGGATCCTACCGAGAAACTTCAGGTTGAGACCGTAGCGTTCCCGTTGATTACCCGTGTGGTCGTCAAGCCGTAACATCCGCTGTATCCATGAGGTCCTTAATGGGCCTCGTGGGCTGACCTGAGCGCCTATCTAAACTGATGGACCTTCAGATCAGCCCATGTGAAATGCGTTGCTATGCAAAATGTGCAGGGCAACGACCCACATTCTTTATCAGACTTCACGTAGGAGACCGCTATGGCCGCCAAGAAACAATGGTTGGCCGTCCTAAAGGCTATCGCCATATCACAAGCCACATGGAAGCTGATGAGCGCCGTAGCGGTTTTTTATGGCTGCGCTCATGGCGAGCTAATCGCTGGACTGGTCGGGGAGGTCATAGCGGACGTGTCGGGAGCCCTTTAAGGATCTGACAGAAATTTCCGTGAGACCACCTGTCATAGCTAACCTGCGCGCTTACCCCCGTAGGCTCTTGCGTGCGTAACGGATCGCCTGGGCGCGTGGGGTCTCTATCGTGTGCCTGTACGCCACTGTAAGCCACGACTCCGCTGTCACAAACCGTGTACCAACCGCTGTCACAAACTGTTGCCAAAGGCCTGAGGGCGCCGTTAGGATAGGTCTCCCTTACGTCTTGTAGGCTCTCAGTCTGCGAACCGAAGGACTCGCGTCTCGCCCAGCAATAGTGGGCCATTAAGCTCAGTGACCTCTCTTATGTAATCCCATAGCAGAGTGATTCTTTTGAGTTTGCGCAGGTCTTCGCGGCAGTACATCCAGAACTGGCGTGTGAGGTTGATCTCGTCCGGCAGTACCGGCAGCAAACGCGGGTCCTGTGCCGCCAGAAAGCACGGCAGGATTGCCAGCGAGCGACCCTGCTGCGCCGCCACGAACTGCGCGATCACGCTGGTGCTGCGCAGGTTGGCGCTGGCGCCGGGCAGCACATTGGCCAGGTACAGCAACTCGGAGCTGAACGCCAGATCGTCGACGTAACTGATAAACGGGTGATCCACCAGGTCGGCCGCCCGGCGAATCGGCGGGTGCTGGTCCAGGTATTCCTGGGTAGCAAATAACTGCAACTGGTAGTCACACAGCTTGCAGCACACATACGGCCCGTGTTCCGGACGCTCCAGGGCAATCACGATGTCGGCTTCGCGCTTGGACAGGCTGATGAAGTGCGGTAACGGCAAGATGTCCACGGAAATGGCCGGGTAGGCATCTACGAAGTGGCTCAACTGCGGGGTGATAAAAAAACTTCCGAAGCCCTCGGTGCAGCCCATTCGCACATGCCCCGACAGCGCCACGCCCGAGCCCGAAACCTGCTCGCAGGCCATGTGCAGCGTGCTCTCGATTGACTCGGCATAGCCCAGCAGACGCTGGCCTTCAGGGGTCAGGGTGAAGCCATTGGTACGGGATTTTTCGAACAGCAAGGTACCCAGCGCGGCTTCCAGCGAACTGATACGCCGTGACACGGTGGTGTAGTCCACCGCCAGGCGCTTGGCGGCGCTGCTGGCCTTGCGGGTGCGGGCCACCTCGAGAAAAAACTTCAGGTCGTCCCAGTTCAGTGCGCTTAACGATGTGATGTTTTTTTGCATGTTAGACCGGCTTTTATGTGCGTTCTTATTAGAAGAACGCACACCTATACTCCAAAAACAGTCCTGCGACCAATCCGGGCGCACCGGTGCACGACTTAATCTGTAGAAGCGAGCTTGCTTGCGAGCAAGCTCGCTCCTACAGATTGGCGTGACCGGACATAACAATAATTTCGGAGACTTCCATGAACGTTTCTACTACCCCGTACCAAAATGCCCGACTGCTGATCGATGGCGAGTGGGTCGAATCCCAGACCACCGAGTGGCACGACATCGTCAACCCGGCGACTCAGCAAGTACTGGCCAAAGTCCCTTTCGCTACCCCCGATGAAGTCAACGCCGCTATCGCCGCAGCGCAACGCGCCTTCCAGACCTGGAAGCTGACGCCGATCGGCGCGCGGATGCGCATCATGCTCAAGTTGCAGGCGCTGATTCGTGAACACTCCAAGCGTATCGCCACGGTGCTCAGTGCCGAGCAGGGCAAAACCATTGCCGACGCCGAGGGCGATATTTTTCGCGGCCTGGAAGTCGTGGAGCACGCGTGCTCTATCGGTACCCTGCAGATGGGTGAGTTCGCAGAAAACGTTGCGAGCGGGGTGGATACCTACACCTTGCGTCAACCTATCGGCGTTTGTGCAGGCATCACGCCTTTCAACTTCCCGGCAATGATTCCGCTGTGGATGTTCCCGATGGCCATCGCCTGCGGCAACACCTTCGTCCTCAAACCGTCAGAACAAGACCCGCTGTCAACCCTGATGCTGGTGGAGCTGGCTCTTGACGCCGGGGTTCCACCAGGCGTGCTCAACGTGGTCCATGGCGGCAAGGACGTGGTGGATGCTCTGTGCACCCACGCCGATATCAAGGCTGTATCGTTCGTCGGTTCAACCGCCGTGGGCACCCACGTGTATGACCTGGCAGGCCGCCACGGCAAGCGCGTGCAATCGATGATGGGCGCCAAAAACCACGCCGTGGTACTGCCCGATGCCAATCGCCAGCAAACCCTGAATGCTCTGGTCGGTGCCGGTTTCGGTGCTGCCGGGCAACGCTGCATGGCCACCTCGGTGGTGGTGCTGGTGGGCGCGGCCAAACAATGGTTGCCGGACCTCAAGGCGCTGGCACAAAAGCTCAAGGTCAATGCCGGCAGCGAGGCGGGTACCGATGTCGGCCCGGTGATTTCCAAGCGTGCGAAAGAGCGCGTGCTGGGGCTGATTGAAAGCGGGATCAAGGAAGGCGCGGTGCTGGAGCTGGATGGCCGCGATATCAAGGTCCCGGGCTTCGAGCACGGTAACTTTGTGGGGCCAACCCTGTTCTCGGGTGTCACCACCGACATGCAGATCTACACCCAGGAAATCTTCGGCCCGGTCCTGGTGGTGATTGAAGTCGATACCCTTGACCAGGCCATTGCGCTGGTCAACGCCAACCCGTTCGGCAATGGCACCGGCCTGTTCACCCAAAGCGGTGCGGCGGCGCGTAAATTCCAGAACGAAATCGACGTGGGCCAGGTCGGCATCAACATCCCGATTCCGGTGCCGGTCCCGTTCTTCAGCTTCACCGGTTCCCGTGGTTCCAAGCTGGGCGATCTGGGGCCGTACGGCAAGCAAGTGGTGCAGTTCTATACTCAGACCAAGACCGTCACCAGTCGCTGGTTCGACGATGACAGCGTGAATGATGGCGTCAACACCACCATCAATCTTCGTTGAGGGCACAGACCATGAATATTGCATTTATCGGCTTGGGCAACATGGGCGCACCGATGGCGCGCAACCTGCTCAAGGCCGGGCACTCGTTGAACCTTTTTGATCTGAACAAGGACATTCTGGCTGAACTGGCGGCCCTGGGCGGCCATGTCAGCGCTTCGCCCCGTGAGGCGGCCAAAGGTACTGAACTGGTGATCACCATGCTGCCGGCTGCCGCCCATGTGCGCAGCGTATGGCTGGGTGAAGACGGGGTGCTGGCCGGCATCGGCGAAGGTGTCCCGGCGGTGGATTGCAGCACCATTGACCCGCAGACCGCTCGCGATGTAGCGGGCGCGGCGGCCAGACAAGGCGTGCAAATGGCCGATGCCCCGGTGTCCGGCGGCACCGGCGGGGCGCAGGCAGGCACCCTGACCTTTATGGTCGGTGCCAGCCAGGCCCTGTTCGATACGCTGCACCCGGTCCTTTCGCAAATGGGCCGCAACATAGTCCATTGTGGGGATGTGGGCACCGGCCAGGTGGCTAAAATCTGCAACAACCTGCTGCTGGGTATCTCCATGGTCGGGGTCAGTGAAGCCATGGCTCTGGGCGCGGCATTGGGTATCGACAGCGAAGTGCTGGCCGGGGTGATCAACAGTTCCACCGGACGCTGCTGGAGTTCCGAAATCTACAACCCGTGGCCGGGCATTGTGCCAACGGCACCCGCTTCGCGCGGCTACACCGGCGGTTTTGGTGCCGAGCTGATGCTCAAGGATCTGGGGCTGGCCACCGAAGCTGCACGTCAGGCGCATCAGCCCGTGGTCATGGGCGCAGTGGCGCAACAGTTGTACCAGGCAATGAGTTTGCGCGGAGAGGGCGGTAAAGACTTCTCGGCCATCATCAATAGCTATCGCAAGCCCGAATAGGGCATTTACGGGAGTCCGCGTCGGGCGGACTCCCGGTTTTTTGCGTGGTGCCAATCAGGCAAAGACAAAATACTTGCGCACTGTTTCAACCACTTCCCATGTGCCTTTCATCCCCGGCTCCACGATAAAGATATCCCCGGCCCGCAGATGAATCGGTTGTTTGCCCTCGGGGGTGATGATGCAGTAGCCCTCGCGGAAATCGCAGTACTCCCACTTCACGTATTCCACGTACCACTTGCCGGGCGTGCAAATCCAGGTGCCCATGATTTTGCTGCCATCATCGCTGGTGTAGGCATTGAGGTTCACGGTGTGCGGATCGCCTTCGAGCTTTTCCCATTTGCAGGCATCAAGCACGGGCAGGGGGTGGGTGTCGCGAAGTACGGTAATTGGCGCAGACATAAGGACTCCGGTAGATGGATCAAGACACGGATTTCAGCCTAACCGGCGGCGGTGTCCGGCAGATGTCTGGTTCCGACCCCCAGTGACCCGAATACGCAGCCTGCGGATACGAAAAAGCCCCGATCCTTGATGCAAGGACCGGGGCTTTGTTGTGTCAGGCAAGGATCAGCGCGGGTTTGCCAATGCTTTGCCCGTACGCAGGCGTACTTGATAGAACCCGTAAAGGATCAGCAGCCACACCGGGATCGCATACACCGACGCACGTACATCGGGGATCATCCAGATCACCGAGACGATGGTGGCCATGAACACCAGGCACAGGATGTTGCTGAACGGGAACCAGAACGCTTTGAACGAAGGCTTCACGCCCTGTACCGCCATGGCCTTGCGGAACTTGATATGGGTCAGGCTGATCAGCGCCCAGTTGATCATCAACGAAGCCACCACCAGCGCGAACAGCAACTCCAGTGCCTTGTGCGGCGCCAGGTAGTTGACCACTACACACAGCAAGGTCACCAGCGCCGACACCCCCAGTGCCCGCAATGGCACACCATTTTTGGTCAGCTTCATCAGCGCCTTGGGTGCATCGCCCTGTTCGGCCAGACCGAAGAGCATGCGGCTGTTGCAGTAAACGCCGCTGTTATAGACCGACAGGGCGGCCGTCAGCACCACAAAGTTGAGGATCTGGGCGGCGGTATTGCTGCCGATCAAGGCAAAAATCTGCACGAACGGGCTGCTGCCGTATGCATCCCCGCCGGCGCCAAGGGTCACCAGCAACTGGTCCCAGGGGTACAGGGCCAACAGAACAGTCAGGGCGCCGACGTAGAAAATCAGAATCCGGTACACCACCTGGTTGATGGCTTTGGGGATCACTTTTTTCGGTTCGCTGGCTTCGGCGGCGGTGATACCCACCAGCTCCAGGCCACCGAAGGAGAACATGATAAAGGCCATGGCCATCAGCAAACCGGTGCCGCCATTGGGGAAGAATCCGCCATGGCTCCACAGGTTACTGAATGAGGCTTGGGAGCCGCCGGTGCCGCTGATCAGCAGATAGCAACCCAGCACTATCATGCCGACAATCGCCACCACCTTGATGATCGCGAACCAGAACTCCATCTCGCCGAAGACCTTCACGTTCAGGGTATTGATCAGGTTGACCAGCACAAAGAACACCACGGCACTGACCCAGGTCGGAACCTCGGGCCACCAGAACTGGATGTATTTGCCGACCGCAGTCAGTTCGGCCATGCCCACCAGCACGTACAGCACCCAATAGTTCCAGCCCGACAGAAAGCCCGCATAGCCGCCCCAGTACTTATGGGCAAAGTGGCTGAACGAGCCGGCCACGGGTTCTTCGACGATCATCTCGCCGAGCTGGCGCATGATCAGAAACGCGATAAAGCCGGCAATCGCATAACCGAGAATCATCGATGGCCCTGCGGACTTGAGCACGCCCGCCGAGCCCAGAAACAGCCCGGTACCGATAGCGCCGCCCAGGGCAATCAGCTGGATATGACGATTTTTCAAACCGCGTTTGAGTGTGACCGGGGGGGAGTTAGCGTCAGCCATCGGGTGCCTTGTGGGTGGTTATTCTCAATGATGATGAAATCAACGGGACGACAGGCGCCGCGTTGGGTCAGCAAGCCCCGGATATTACTCTTGGTAAAAATTCAGGCATACAGGCGAACAGCACTCTAGGAAGTTTCTTATCGGTTATCCGGGGTCGATAGCGCCCCAAGCAGGGTTTGCGCACAGGCCGGTAATTGTTCGAAGGAGCGGGCGCACAGCAGCAGTTTGCGGTCTGCCCAGGGCTCATTCAGGGGCACTGCCTTGAAGGTGCGCGGTGCCTGCCAGCGTTCGATGGTGGCCTTGGGCACTATGCCCAGCCCGGCGCCCCGGGCGACCATGCGCAAGACCCCATCAAAGCCCTCGGCCCGGATGCGCACCTGCATGCGGCAACCGCTGTGCAGCGCCTGCTCTTCCAGATACACGGCCAGTGCACTGCTGGCTGACAGTCCAACATAGTCATGGCTCAAGGTGTCGCTGAACCTGAGCTGCGGCAGACTGGAGAGTGGATGCTCCTGGGGTAGCACCAGCACCAGCGGATCATCGCGAAAGGGCCGGGTTTGCAGATCCCGGGTATCGACTGCATTGGAAACTATCCCGATATCGGCGGCGTCCTGGCGCAGGGCATGGGTGATACGCAGGCTGGTCAATTCGTGCTGGTCGACGCTGATATGGGGATGCTGGCGTACAAAATCGGCCAGCAACTCGGGCAGATATTCGGTAAGGGCTGCGGTATTGCACAGCAACCGTACCTGGCCTTTAAAGCCCTGGGCGTATTCGGCCAGATCGTGATTCATGCGTTCCACCTGTCGCAGCAGCAGCCGGGCATGTTGCGCCAGCGCCTGGCCCGCAGGTGTCGGGCTGATGCCCCGCCGGCTGCGTTGCAAGAATGCCACCCCCAGCGCCGCTTCCATCGCCCTGATGCGCGCACTGGCGGCGGCCAGGGACAAATGGCTGAGGCCGGCGCCCGCGGTGATGCTGCCGGTCTGCAGGCAATTGAGATACAGCCGTAAATCCACCAGATCGAAGTGCATAAGCCTCCATGTCACCTGCCTTGTGGCAGCGGGCCTGGCCGCGATACAGCCCCCGGTCTTGCTGGCGCGCTGCATTGGTAAATCAGCCTCTTGTCATGCAAGAGGCTGGCTCAGTATATGACGCATTTCCAACCCCGGCACCGTGGCCCAGCATAGGGCCATGAAAACACTCTTCGAGTTCTACCAAAACCTTGGCTGGTCCCTGTCACTGCTGGTGCTGCTGACTTTTCTGGTGGCCGGAACGGTCAAGGGGGTGATTGGCCTCGGCTTGCCGACGGTAGCCATGGGCTTGCTGGGTCTGGCTATTGCCCCGGCACAGGCAGCGGCATTGCTGATCATCCCGTCCATCGTCACCAATACCTGGCAACTGGCTGCGGGCGGCCAGCTACGCGGGCTGATAAAGCGGCTGTGGCCGATGCAACTGGGGATTTTGCTGGGCACCGGCCTTGGCATGCTGTGGCTCAGCAGTGATGGCGGCAGCTGGGTGGTACGGGCTTTGGGCATGGCCTTGTTGCTGTATGCCTTGAGCGGGCTGTTTCTGCCCGTGCTGCGGGTCGCGCCACGGATGGAGAACTGGCTGGGGCCAACCTGCGGGTTGATCACCGGGATCATTACCTCGGCCACCGGTGTGTTTGTAATCCCTGCCGTGCCGTATCTGCAGGCCCTGGGCTTAAGCAAAAATCAGCTGGTACAGGCCTTGGGATTGTCCTTCAGCGTCTCCACCTTGGCCCTGGCTGCCGGGCTTTACTGGCGCGGTAGTCTGGGTGGCGGCGAGCTCAATGGGTCATTGCTGGCGCTGCTGCCCGCCATGCTCGGCATGTGGCTGGGTCAATGGCTGCGTCAGCGCATCAGCGGCGCATTATTCAAATCCGTATTTTTTATCGGTATGGCGCTATTGGGTATGCATCTGCTAATCGCTGGTTAAAGGTTTTGGCAACAATATGGCAGCTATTCGTGCCTGATAAGCAAAGGTGATTTGCTCCGATGCGGGTTTTTTCCGAGGGCAGTGATCGATACCCTGCCAGGTATTAAATCTTTAACACCCGAAGGCCGCTCAACAGCGCTGAGGGTTAATCCCGAATGAGGCTGATGATGAAAAAAATACTCTTGCTTAACGGTGCCAAAAAATTTGCCCACTCCGATGGTCGCTACAACCTGACCATGCACGACACTGCGCTGGCTTTTTTCGATCGCCAGGGCTTCGAAGTCAAAGTCACCCACATCGATGAAGGCTATGACGTGGCCGAGGAAGTCGAGAAATTCCTGTGGGCCGACGTGATCATTTATCAAATGCCGGGCTGGTGGATGGGCGCCCCCTGGATCGTTAAAAAGTACATCGACGAAGTCTTCACCGAAGGTCACGGCAAACTCTACGCCAGTGACGGCCGTACCCGTTCCGACGCTTCGCAGCGCTATGGCAGCGGTGGTTTGATTCACGGCAAAAAGTACATGCTGTCGCTGACCTGGAACGCACCGCAGCAAGCCTTTGATGATCCGGCCGACTTCTTCGAAGGCAAAGGCGTGGACGCGGTGTACTTCCCGTTCCACAAGGCCAATGAGTTCCTTGGCATGAGCGCCTTGCCGACCTTCCTGTGTGTCGACGTGATGAAACGTCCACAACCCCAGGACGATGCCGCCCGTTATGAGCAACACCTGAAACAAGTGTTCGCCATCTAACGCCTGCAATTGCGGTAGTCGTTGACTCGCGGAGCGCGGCTGCGAGCCGTTTGATTGCGCACCGCGGGACTGCGATCAGTGTGAAATTGCTACCCTGATCGCAGCCTCGCTTCGCGAGTCAGCGACTACGCTGCAGGCAGTTACCAATGAGGGGCACGTGTGAAAGCCAGATCCGATGAGCTGCAAATCTTTGTTTCAGTGATTGAGTGCGGCTCCATTTCCGCGGCTGCCGAACAGGCCGGACAAACCCCTTCGGCGGTCAGCCGTACCTTGTCACGGCTGGAGGCCAAGCTCGAAACCACCTTGATCAACCGCACCACGCGGCGCATGGACCTGACCGAGGAGGGCAAGTTTTTCTTCGAGCGGGCCAAGCTGATCCTGGAGCAAATGGATGAGCTTGAAGACCGTTTGATTTCCCACCAGCGCACGCCTTCCGGGCGTCTGCGGATCAATGCCGCCTCGCCGTTCATGCTGCATGCCATCGTGCCGTATATCAGCGAGTTCCGTGAGCTCTACCCCGAGATTCAGCTGGAGCTCAACAGTAATGATCTGATCATCGACTTGCTGGAGCAAAGCACTGACATCGCGATCCGCATCGGTACCCTGGCCGATTCCACCTTGCACGCCCGTTCATTGGGCTGCAGCCCCTTGAGCATCCTCGCCAGCCCCGACTACATCGCCCGCCACGGCGCCCCCGGCAACGTCGCCGATCTGGCCAGTCACACCCTGATCGGTTTTACCCAAAATGACGGTTTGAACCAATGGCCGTTGCGTTATGCACAAGGCGATCGCTGGGCCATCGAGCCGCACATCAGTGCTTCCAGTGGCGAGACGGTCCGCCATCTGGCGCTGCAAGGGCAGGGCATCGCCTGCCTGTCGCATTTCATGACCCATGAAGACGTCAAGACCGGGCGCCTGCAAGTGCTGCTGGGCGAATTCAACAGCGGCTACCGCCAGCCGATCCACGCGGTGTACTACCGCAACTCGCAGCTGGCGCTACGCATTCAGTGCTTTCTGGACTTCATCCAGGACAAGCTCGCCAGCTATGCGGTGCCGTACTTCAAAGGGTAAATCCCCGCGCATTAGTGATCTGTACGCAAGACTGAATTGGCCCGCGGCGGGTTTTTCCACTGCCCTCACTCTTCGATACTGGCGGCATCACTTATTTCACGCGGGAGTCACTCCATGAAGGTTTTCGTTACCGGCGCAGCAGGATTTATCGGCGGTTCAATTGCCAGCGCTTTGGTCAAGGCCGGGCATCAGGTCACGGGTCTGGTGCGCAACACCGATCAGCAACAGGAAATGCTCGCCCTTGGCATCACGCCGGTGCTGGGCGCCCTGGATGACAGCGACTTGCTCGCCAAGCAGGCCAGCCAGGCGGATGCGGTGATCAACGCGGCCAGCAGCGACCATCGGGGCGCCGTCGAAGCCTTGCTCAAGGCCCTGCGCGGCAGCGGCAAAGTGTTTTTGCACACCAGCGGTTCGAGCATTGTTGGCGACGCCTCGGGTGGCAAGGCCAGCGACGTTGTCTACTACGAAGGTCAGTTGCCCGAGCCGAGCGTCGACAAGGCGGCGCGGGTTGCCATCGACAATCTGGTACTGGCGGCGGCCAACGACAATGTACGTTCAGCGGTCATCTGCAACACCCTGATTTACGGCCACAGCCTGGGGGTAAAACGCGACAGCGTGCAACTGCCGCGCCTGCTCAAACAGGCCCGCAAGAGCGGAGTCGTGCGTCATGTCGGCAGCGGGCAAAACATCTGGTCCAACGTGCATATCGACGACGTCGTGGCCCTGTACCTGCTGGCACTGGAAAACACCCCGGCCGGGACTTTCTACTTTGTTGAAAGTGGCGAAGCGGCGTTTGCCGACATGAGCAACGCCATCGCCCGGGTGCTGGGGCTGGGTGAAGCCCACGACTGGCCGTTGGCCGATGCTGAAGCTGAATGGGGCTATGAAATGGCCAACTACGGCCTGGGTTCCAACAGCCGGGTACGCGGCAAAAACGCCCGCGAACTGCTGGGCTGGACGCCGCAACGCAGCAGCGTGGTGGAGTGGATCAAAAACCAAATGCTGTAACCCCTGATCTCTGCCCCCCGCAGGAGCGAGCTCTTTTGCGCCCAAGCTCGCTCCTGCTGTTCTTGGATAGCTTTTCGGTTTGTGCACAGGCCCGCATTTTTACTTTTGTTGTTTGTAAACGTTTCTGAAATCAGACAATGTTCGGCATCGTTATACAAAAATAAAAGGAAGTTCCAATGCGTGTTGTATGGTTCAAAACCCTGGCCTTGACGGCTGCCATCGCAGCCAGCTGTTCAGCCTATGCCGTTACGCTGGAAGGCGGGGCAGTCGCCGCCCCGGATCAGTACGGCGCTGAAGTCGCGGCGCAAATTCTCAAAAAAGGCGGCAACGCAGTCGATGCCGCAGTCGCAACCGCCTTCACCCTGGCCGTGACTTACCCCGAAGCCGGTAACATTGGTGGCGGTGGTTTCATGACCCTGTTTATCGATGGCAAACCCTACTTCCTCGACTATCGCGAAACGGCGCCCAAGGCTGCCAGCCGCGATATGTACCTCAATGACAAAGGCGAAATCATCGAGAACCTGAGCCTGGTCGGCTCGCGCGCCGCTGGCGTGCCGGGTACGGTGATGGGTCTGTGGGAAGTCCATCAGCGCTTCGGCAAATTGCCATGGAGCGAGTTGTTGACCCCCGCCGTGGGCTACGCGAAAAACGGCTTCAAGGTGGCCGATCAGCAATACCAGTACCGCGAAGATGCGTTGGCGCTGTTCAAGGGCACCACCAATTTCAGCGACTATTTCGGCAGCATGAAACCTGGCGAAACCTTCAAGCAGCCTGAACTGGCCGCCACCCTGGAACGTATTGCCGACCAGGGCGCCAAAGAGTTCTACCACGGCCAGACCGCCGACCTGCTGATTGCCCAGATGCAGCAGGACAAGGGCCTGATCACCAAAGAAGATCTGAATGACTACAAGGTCAACTGGCGTGAGCCGATGCGGGTCGATTTCCGCGGCAACAGCTTGTACACCGCACCGCTGCCAAGTTCTGGCGGTATCGCACTGGCGCAACTGATCGGCATCAAGGAAGACCGCGCCGCGGACTTCAAAGGTGTCGAACTGAACTCGGCACCTTACATCCACCTGTTGTCCGAAATTGAAAAGCGCGTGTTTGCCGACCGTGCCGATTACCTCGGTGATCCGGACTTCGGCAAGATGCCGGTGGCCGAGTTGACCGACCCGGCCTACATCGCCAAGCGGGCAAAAGAAGTGAACCCGAAAGCGATTTCGCCGACGGCCAATATCAAGCCCGGACTTGAGCCGCATCAGACCACGCACTTCTCCATTGTCGATAAAGACGGCAACGCCGTCAGCAACACCTACACCCTGAATTGGGATTACGGCAGTGGCGTCGTGGTCAAAGGCGCGGGCTTCCTGCTCAACGATGAAATGGACGACTTCAGCTCCAAGCCGGGCGTGGCCAACGCCTTTGGTGTGGTGGGGGGCAATGCCAACGCCATCGAGCCGGGCAAGCGCATGTTGTCGTCGATGAGCCCGAGCCTGGTGACCCGTGATGGTCAGGTCACCCTGGTGCTCGGTACGCCGGGCGGTTCGCGGATCTTCACCTCGATCTTCCAGGTGCTGAACAATATCTACGACTACAACCTGCCGCTGGAAAAAGCCGTGGCCGCCCAGCGGGTACATCACCAGTTGCTGCCTAAAGACACGATCTACTACGACGCCTACGCGCCGCTCACCGGCAAAGTTGCCGACGAGCTCAAAGCCATGGGCTACACCCTGGAGGATCAGGGCTGGAACATGGGTGATATACAGGCGATCCGGGTTAACGGCACCCAGCTGGAAACCGCCTCTGACCCCCGTGGTCGCGGGGTTGGCAAGGTTGTGAAGTAAGAACACCCTGAAAAACCTGTAGGAGCGAGCTTGCTCGCGAGCTCTGCGCTGAAAAGCTCGCGAGCAAGCTCGCTCCTACGGTTATCCCGCATCTTCGCAATTTGTTACCATTCTTTTTTCGATACCCCCTCCGCTTTTCCCGCCCCGAATTTTAGGTACGCCATGAAACTCACACGTCTGCGCGCTGATGCCCTGGCCGGACTCACGACGTCGTTTGCCCTGCTGCCCGAGTGCATCGCTTTCGCGCTGGTAGCCCACCTCAATCCGTTGATGGGGCTGTATGGCGCGTTCATCATTTGCACCCTTACCGCGCTCTTCGGCGGCCGGCCGGGCATGGTCTCCGGTGCTGCCGGCTCCATGGCCGTGGTGATTGTCGCGCTGGTGGTGCAACACGGCGTGCAATACCTGCTGGCCACTGTGCTGCTGGGCGGTCTGATCATGCTGGCGTTCGGGCTGCTCAGGCTCGGCAAGCTGGTGCGCATGGTGCCGCACCCGGTGATGCTGGGCTTCGTCAACGGCCTGGCGATCATCATTGCCATGGCCCAGCTGGATCATTTCAAGGATGGTGCAACCTGGCTGAGCGGCGCGCCGTTGTACCTGATGATCGGGCTGGTGGCGCTGACCATGGCCATCGTTTATTTGCTGCCCCGGGTGACCCGGGCCGCGCCGCCGGCCCTGGTGGCAATCCTCGGGGTCGGGCTGGCGGTTTATCTGCTGGGTTTGCCGACCCGCACCCTGGGTGACATGGCGCATATTGCCGGCGGCTTGCCGACGTTCAGCCTGCCCGATATCCCGTGGAACCTGGAAAGCCTGGGCATCATTGCGCCCTACGCCATCGTCATGGCGCTGGTGGGCCTGCTGGAAACCCTGCTGACCCTGAACCTGACCGATGAAATCACCGAAAGCCGTGGTTATCCGGACCGCGAGTGCGTGGCACTGGGCGCCGCGAACATGGTATCGGGCGTGTTTGGCGGCATGGGTGGCTGCGCCATGATCGGCCAGACCGTGGTCAACCTCAGTTCTGGCGGACGCGGTCGCCTGTCCGGGGTAACGGCCGGGATCATGATCTTGCTGTTCGTATTGTTTCTGTCGCCGTTTATCGAGCGCATTCCATTGGCGGCGCTGGTGGGCGTGATGTTTGTGGTCGCGCAACAAACCTTTGCCTGGGCCTCATTGCGGGTGCTGAACAAGGTGCCGTTGAACGATGTTCTGGTGATTGTCGCGGTAACGGTGATCACCGTGTTCACCGATCTGGCCGTTGCGGTGTTGTGCGGGGTCATCATCGCGGCCCTCAATTTTGCCTGGCAGCAGGCGCGCCAGCTGTACGCCGACACCTATCTGGAAACTGATGGCAGCAAGCTTTACCGGGTCCATGGCACCTTGTTTTTTGCCTCGACGGCGGCCTTTCTCAAACAGTTCGATCCTGCTGGCGACCCGGCCAGAGTGACCCTGGATTGCAGCCATCTGAGCTTTGTCGACTACTCGGCCATTGCCGCGCTGGACACCCTGCGCGAGCGTTACACAAAAGCGGGCAAACACCTGCGGGTCCTGCATTTGTCCGAGCGCAGCAAAAAACTGCTCAAGCGCGCCCGCGTCCACCACGAGTAACCTCCCGCCTATTTGTAGGAGCGAGCTTGCTCGCGAGCTTTTCAGACAGCTCGCGAGCAAGCCGCTCCTACAGACCCAGCCCCAGCCCCAGCCCCGATCGATGAAAATACACCCCCGTGATTTTCATTTCGGCCTGTCGTCCATGCCTGATCGCGACAACACATATCGTTGCGCGAAAATTACTTTCATAAAGATTGTTAATTCACCCCGGTAATGCTTTTTAAGTTTCAGAAGAACTCAAAAAATATTGCCGGGGGAACATCGCATGACGCCATCTTCGGGCTATGGGCTGCTGTTGTATGCGGCCATTGCCATCATTGCGCTGATCGTTTTGATTGCGCGCTACAAGATCAATCCGTTTATCGTCATTACCCTGGTGGCCATCGGTCTGGGCCTGATGGCGGGCATGCCTGCGGGCAGTGTGATCGGGGCGTACGAGGGCGGTGTTGGTAAAACCCTGGGGCATATTGCGCTGGTGGTGGCATTGGGCACCATGCTTGGCAAGATGATGGCCGAGTCGGGGGGCGCGGAGCAGGTAGCACGGACGATGATCGATCGCTTCGGTGAGCGCAACGCGCATTGGGCCATGGTCTGTATCGCCTTCCTGGTGGGCTTGCCGCTGTTTTTCGAGGTCGGTTTTGTACTGCTGGTGCCGATCGCCTTTACCGTTGCCCGGCGGGTCGGGGTGTCGGTACTGATGGTGGGCTTGCCGATGGTGGCCGGGCTGTCGGTGGTGCATGCACTGGTGCCACCGCACCCGGCAGCGATGCTGGCAGTACAGGCCTACCAGGCGTCGGTCGGGCAAACCCTGATGTACGCGATTCTGATCGGCATCCCCACTGCGATCATCGCCGGTCCGGTTTTTGCCAAATTCATCGTGCCGCGTATTCAGTTGCCCGATATCAACCCGCTGGAACAGCAGCTCATCAATCGTGAACCGCGGGCCCGGTTACCCAGTTGCAGCATCACTCTGGCGACGATTCTGTTGCCGGTCGTGCTGATGCTGATAGGCGGCTGGGCCGACCTGATCTCTACCCCCGGCAGCGGGTTTAATCAGTTTCTGCAATTTATCGGCAACTCGGTAATGGCTTTGCTGATTGCGACGGTTGTCAGCTTCTGGACCCTGGGGCTGGCCCAGGGCTTCAACCGTGAATCTATCCTCAAATTCACCAACGAATGTCTCGCGCCTACGGCCAGCATCACACTGCTGGTGGGGGCCGGGGGCGGCCTGAACCGGATTCTGATCGACTCGGGGGTGACCACCGAAATTGTCGGTCTGGCCCAGGACTTTCAGCTGTCACCGCTGTTCATGGGCTGGGTATTTGCGGCCTTGATGCGCATCGCCACGGGCTCGGCCACCGTCGCCATGACCACGGCTTCGGGGATTGTGGCGCCAGTGGCGCTGGGCCTGGGGTATCCGCACCCGGAATTACTGGTGCTGGCCACGGGCGCGGGCTCGGTGATTTTTTCCCACGTCAACGACGGCGGCTTCTGGCTGGTGAAGGAATACTTCAATATGACTGTCGCCCAAACCTTCAAAACCTGGACCGTGCTGGAAACCTTGATTTCAGTCGTGGCGTTCGGTTTTACCCTGATCCTTTCAGAGCTGATTTAAATGGACATCCTGTATCAAATCCGGGTTCGCCAGGACACCTTCAGCGCTGCCGAGGCCCGCATTGCCCGGTTGATACTCAGCGATACCGGTTTTGCCGCCAGTGCCAGCCTCGATGAGCTGGCGCTGCGGGCCGAGGTCAGCAGCGCCACGCTGTCGCGCTTTGCGCGCAGTGTCGGCTGCCGTGACTTGCGTGACTTGCGCCTGCAACTGGCCCAGGCCAGCGGGGTGGGCAGTCGTTTTCTCGATACCGGCAGCATGCCTGAGCAGTCGGCTTTTTTCCGTCAGATTGTGAGTGATATTGAATCGACGCTGCACGAGCATCTGGCCGGCTTCAATGGCGTGCATTTCGCCGATGCGGTCAAGCTGCTGGGCGAAGCGAAGATGATTCATGCGTTCGGGATGGGCGGCTGTTCCAGTGTCTACAGCGATGAATTGCAGGTGCGTCTGGTGCGCCTGGGGTACCCGGTCGCGGCCTGTCGCGACGTCGTGATGATGCGGGTCACGGCGGCGACCCTGGGACCGGAGCATGCCGTTATTGTGTGCTCGCTGACCGGCCTGACCCCCGAGCTGATCGAGGTGGTAAAGCTGGCGCATAACTATGGCGCCAAAGTGATTGCCATCACCCGGCCCGCTACGCCGCTGGCGCAACTGGCCGATGTGGTGCTGGCGCTGCAAGGGGTGGAAACCAGCTTTATCTACAAACCAACGGCGGCCCGCTACGGGATGCTGCTGGCCATTGACGTGCTTGCCACCGAGCTGGCGCTGTCGATGCCTGAAGCCAACCAGGAGCGCTTGCGCCGGATCAAACTGGCACTGGATGACTATCGCGGCGGTGATGATTGCCTGCCATTGGGGGATTGAAATGAACTACGACACAGTGATCCGCAATGCCCGGGTTATAGATGGCAGCAACGCGCCGGCCTATAGCGCTGACGTGGCGGTACGCGCAGGGCGTATCGAGCGTATTGGCAACCTCGGTGATGTGCGCGGCACATGGGAAATAGACGCGGTGGGCCGGGTGCTGGCGCCGGGTTTTATTGACGTGCACACCCACGACGACACGGTGGTGATCCGCCAGCCGCAGATGCTGCCCAAACTCAGTCAGGGCGTGACCACAGTGATTGTCGGCAACTGCGGGATCAGCGCGTCGCCGGTGACCTTGCGCGATGAGCCACCGGACCCGATGAACCTGCTGGGCAACAAGGCCGCGTTTGCCTACCCGCGTTTCAGCGACTACCGCGCCGCCGTTGCGGCGGCCGGTCCCGCGTTGAACGTTGGTGCGCTGATCGGTCATACGGCGTTGCGCAGCAATCACATGGACGATCTGCAGCGCACCGCCACCCCCGGCGAAATTCGCGGCATGCGTCAGCAGCTGCGGGAAAGCCTGGAAGCGGGGGCGCTGGGGTTATCCACAGGGCTGGCGTATGCCAGTGCGTTTAATGCCGAGACCGACGAGGTGCTGCAACTGGCCGCAGAACTGACCGCGTTCGGCGCGCTCTACACCACGCATTTGCGCAGCGAATTCGAGCCGGTGCTGGAGGCCATGGATGAAGCGTTTTTGATCGGTCGCCAGGCCCGGGTGCCGGTGATTATTTCCCATCTCAAATGTGCCGGGGCGGGTAACTGGGGGCGCAGTCCGCACTTGCTGGCAGCTCTGGAGCAGGCAGCGAAAACCCATCCTGTGGGGTGCGACTGTTATCCCTACGCCGCCAGTTCTTCGACTCTGGACCTCAAGCAAGTGACTGACGCGTTCCGGATCACCATTACCTGGTCGACCCCGCATCCTGAAATGGGCGGGCGTGACTTGCAGGACATAGCAGGGCTTTGGGGCGTATCGCTGATGGATGCAGCGCAGCGCCTGCAACCGGCGGGCGCGGTGTATTACGGCATGGATGAAAGCGACGTTCGCAGGATTCTGGCGCACCCGCTGTCAATGATCGGCTCCGACGGCCTGCCTGACGACCCGTTTCCGCATCCACGCTTGTGGGGGGCTTTTCCACGGGTGCTGGGGCATTTCAGTCGTGACCTGGGGTTGTTCCCGCTGCACACCGCGGTGCACAAAATGAGCGGGTTGTCGGCGGCTCGTTTTGGTCTTGAGGGGCGGGGAGAAATACGCGAAGGCAACTGGGCGGATCTGGTGCTGTTCGATGCCGCGAAAGTACGTGATGTCGCCGACTTCAACTCCCCGCAACAAGCGGCACAAGGGATTGACGGGGTGTGGGTCAACGGGGTGTTGAGTTATGAAAACGGCGTGGCCAACGGTAACCGCGCCGGTGTGTTTCTGCCCCGATAGAGAGGAGGCTCAATGGTCCCGGTGCAGGAGCGAGCAGGCTCGCTCCTGCAGTGAGGGTCAGACTTTGAAGTGGCTCACCATCTCTTGTAGCTGATTGCCCAGACGCGCCAGTTCAACGCTGGACTTGGCCGTCTCGTCGCTGGCGGCTGCGGTTTGCTCGGAAACGTCGCGCACATTGACGATGCTGCGGCTGATCTCTTCAGCCACTGCACTTTGCTGTTCGGCGGCGGCGGCAATCTGCTGGTTCATTGACTGAATGTTCGACACGGTACGGGTAATGCCCTGCAGCGAGGTGCCCGCCTGGCGGGTCAGGGTCACGCTGCTGTCAGTCAGGGAGCGACTGTTGTTCATCACGTTGGCCACGTGCTGGGTACCGCTTTGCAAGGCTGCAACCAGGGTCTGGATCTCTTCGGTGGATTTTTGCGTACGCTGGGCCAGGCCACGCACTTCGTCGGCCACCACGGCAAAACCGCGTCCGGCGTCACCGGCACGGGCGGCTTCGATGGCGGCGTTAAGGGCCAGCAAATTGGTTTGCTCGGCGACGGCCTTGATCACGTCCATGACGCTGCCGATCTTGTCGCTTTCCTGTTGCAACACGGCCATGGCTTCGGTCGAACGACCGACTTCCACTGCCAGACGCTCGATCTGGTCAATGGCTTCATTGACCACCTTGTCGCCCTCACGGGCTTCGCCGTCGGCGGCTGCGGCGGCTTGCGAAGCCTGCTCGGCATTGCGCGCAACTTCCTGCACGGTCGCCGTCATTTCATGCATGGCAGTGGCCACCTGATCGGTCTCGATCTTCTGGCTGTTGACCCCGGCACTGGTTTGCTCGGTGACCGCTGACAGCTCTTCGGCGGCGCTGGCGATTTGCGTAACCCCGTCGCGAATACCGCCGATCAGGTCGCGCAGGGTGGTGCCCATGCGCGCAATACCTTGCTGCAACACACCCAGTTCATCGCGACGGGTTACCTGCAGATTGTGGCTCAGGTCGCCACTGGCAATGCGCTCGACCACGTCCAGGGTTTCACGCAACGGGCGGGTAATCTGGCGGGTGATGATCACCGCAGCAGCGATGCCGAACAGCAGCACCAGCAGGGTGGTGATCGCTTGCATGCTGTTGGCGGTGGCACTTTCGATGTCGCGGCGCTGCAACTGGAGTTTGTACAGCTCATCGCTGCGGCTCAGAACGCTGGCGCCGTACTCGGTCATCTTCTTGCGCACGTCGATGATGGTGTTGTCGGTGCTGCTGTACACCTGCAGCGCCTGTTGGTACTGCTCCATGGTCCGGGTCAGGGTACGCAGGGTCTCTGCGGCGCTCGTCGCGAAATAGGGGTTGAGCTTTTCAAGACTGTCGACGGTCTTTTCCAGTTGCTGGCTGGCGGCCTTTTCGGTCGCCGGCGTTGGCGCAGCAATATAGGCACGGACCTGATAACGCGAGAGCAGGAATTGTTCGCGGACTTCAGACACGGTCTGGTACATCGCGAAACGGGACTCTTCAGCGGCAGGCAGTTGCAGGGTGCTGGTCAGCAGCGTAGCGATGGCGTCCTGGGCCAGTTTTGCATTGCGGTCCATGGCGGCCCGCGCTTCGGCAGACTCGACATATGCCTTGCGCATGGTCACCAGTGCGCGCTCGTAGTCGCCGATGATGGCTTGCTGCTCCTTGAGCAGTACGAGGTTTTCCTGGCTCTTGAAGGTGTCGATCAGCTTTTTCTGCTGTTCCTGAAAGGCATCAATACTGCCTTGCACTGCTTGCGCGGCGGTCTCGTCGCCGTCAGTCAGCATGTACTGCAAGCGTGTCACCCGCAGGTTGGTAAACGCGGTATTGAGCCGGGTGATATCGCTCATCCAGTTACTGCGATCAACCATTTTGTCCAGGCTGAGCCAGTCAAAGATCGCCATTACGCAAGTGAGGAGCAGTACCAGGCCAAAGCCAAGGGTCAGTTTCAGGTTGACGCTGATGTTGCTCAGCCAGCTGTTCATAAAGTTCTCCAGGAACGGTGCACGCAGGATCGAATTTCGCTGGAGGGTTTTAGTTATTGGCCCAGCAGAATGCTTGTGTTGGGGTGTATCGGCGGCAGTTCTCAGAGCTGAAATGTTTTCTTGATAACAATGAATATTCGGCGAAAAGCCCTTGCAAGCATGTGGGCAAGGGCGGCTTTACGTTTTTTTTCACATTCGTTTCACCTGTCCCTGACGTGGGGGTTTTTAGAATCTGGTTCAGCTAAGCGATATCCGTCGTGTGCAATCTTTGCTCTTACAAAAAGAGGCGCGCATCGACCCATTGTCATATTCGCGTTTTAGGGTAACGGCCAGTGTCGTCCACTGACTGCCATAGAGGGTATTTCTTCCGTGATTTTGAGTCTTCGTCTGGCTGGAGCCACACGTGCCATGCTGCGCGGTGTGCTGGCGCGTTACAGAAATGCATTGGTGATAGTCGCCGCAAGCCTGCTCACCGGTGCGGTCACGTGGAACCTTCTGGCGCCAGTGCCGGCGCCCAATCTGGCGCAGTCAAAACATGCCGGACAGGTACTGACCCTGACCCAGAGCTGGGCCAGAGGTGATGTGATTGCACTGGTGCGCCATGGCGAGCGCTGCGATCGCTCGTCGACTCCATGCCTGGGCCTGCCTGACGGGATCACGGTGCATGGCGAAGAGGTGGTTCAGGGGCTGGGCGCCAATTTCAGGCAGTTGGGGCTGAAGAACGTCGATATTTACAGCAGTGAGTTGACCCGGGCGCGGCAAACCGCCGATGCCATGTTCATTCGCCCGGTGCCGGCGCAGGACTGGTTATTCAACTGCCGCGGCACGATGTTGCGTGATGCCCTCAAGCACAAGGTGCCGGGGCGCAACCTGGTGCTGGTGACCCACAGCGAATGCATGGACGCGCTGGAAGCGGACATGCATGTGCCAACGGATACAACGTTCGGCTACGGGGCTTCATTGTTCATCCAGGACGATGGCACCCATGACCCGCAGATGCTGGGGTATGTCGAGACCAACGACTGGTCGGCCATCCTGCCGGAGGCAGCACCAGAGCATCACGTGTTCGAAGCCTCGCAATTCTGAGCCAATTCCACTGCAGGTGCCGGCTTGTCTGCAGTGCAGACAAGCCGGTGCTAACGCGGGCAAGCCATGCTTGCACAGGGTTTGCCCTGACTGACAACCTCTCCGGGCCTGTGTGCAGCTCACGCCCGATTAAGCAGGCGGTTCCAGTTTTGCTCTTCGGGCAACGGCAGGTCGCTGAGTTCACGGGCCACAACATTTTCGATATCGCCGGCGCTCAGGACTTTTTCGTCCAGCCATGGCCACGTCGCATCCGCATCGCGAAAATTCAGCTGATCGTTTAATTGATGGCAGGCAAGTGCGAGTAAATGCATCAGCACCCACTGGCTGGTGATGTATTGCTTCTGCCCGGCCGGGATACGACTGAGCAGGGCCGCCACGTCGGCCAGTTGCGGGCTTGGCGAGGTCGCGGTGTGCAGGTTCCATAAAATCACCCCGTTGTTTGAAGCATCCTTTTGCGCCAGCGCCGGGTCGCTGCTGACGTCAATGCTGAGTTTTACGTCTTGCTGTTCAAGCTGATCAATCAAATAGTTGGCAAGATCGGACTTGCGCAGAAACGCGGTGGCCGTATTGAACGCCAGATGAGCGTCATAGTCGCTCAGGGTCTTGCTGGTGATGTTGATGGTCATGACAGGCTCCTTGGCTGGGAATCGTCCAGCACAGGGAGCGTAGTCAATGCAGGGTAATCGGCCACGCTAACCGGCTTTGTATTGCCCGGGATCAAGTCCGGGGCCCGGGCATTGCCAGGCTGATGAAGTAATAGTGGTGACGTCCGACGCTGACCTTGTCCACTATGTTCAAGGCTAACCCGGGTATAACCGGTTGTTCGACGATGGCGACGTTATCGGGCGAGGCGCGGAGAAAGGCCTGCAGTTCGGCTGTGGAGTCCAGCGTCTGCTGCAGTTGCTGGCTGTAGAACACCAGGGCGCCCAGGCGCTCGTCCGGTTGCATCAAGGCGATGTGTTTGCCGGCGGCTTTCAGGTTGAGTGCATGGGCCGCTACCGGTTGGAACGACTCCTCCTTGTCGGCCCGTGGCGCCCACAGCGCCGCCAGCAGGTAGCTGGCCACGATGCAGGCTAAAACCACTCCCGCCAGGGCACGATGATGCTCGCTCAGGAATCTGGCCAGGGTCGAGGTCCGGCTTTTCTTGTACAGCCACTCCAGCACCACCCGGGCATATTCGGCGGCAATGACAGCAGCGGCCGGGGTCAGTGACATGAGGTACACCGCACGTTTGCTTGAGGCCAGGTTCAGCAGCAGAAACTGCGCCAGTAGCCAGACACAGAAGAACAGCAGATACGGGTTGCTTCGCAGTTGCCGGCGAAAGTGCCAGAGCCCCAGATAGGTCAGCAGGTTCCACGGCAGGAAGGCTTCGGGCAGCTTCCTCAGGTAGTAGTAAAACGGTTCGTAATGCCCGGCATCAACAAAGGAGCCGCTGAAACGTCCGACGCTGTTGGTCCACAGCACTTCGCCCACAGCCTGGAGCCCGCCGCGCTGATACAGCACCCACAACCAGATCATCAGCGGAATCAGTCCCAGTAGGGTCAACAGTGCCGGTCGTAGCCAGTCTCGCAGGACAAAGCGCTTCTCCATCAGGCTTTCGCACAGCAGAAATGCAAAGATCACCACCCCTGGCAGCGCCAGCCCCAATACTCCTTTGCTCAGGGTTGCAATGGCGATCCCGGCAGCAAACAGCAGCCAGCTGCCCCGTGCAAAGCCCGGCTGGCGGCTGGCGTGAAAAAACGCCAGCAGCGCCATGCTCACGCCCAATGTCAGCAGGGCATCTTCCCCCACTTGACGGGTATTGCCCCAAAAACTGCCCATGGTCGCCAGCATGGCGGCAGCCGTCCAGGCCAGTGCCGTGGGGCGTCCAAGTTTGCGCAGCATGGCGTATAGCAACATGACGCAAAATAATCCGGCGAAGGCTGATGCCAAGCGCACGGCGAACAGTTCACGCCCGAACAGGCGAATGGCGCCCGTATCCAGCCACAGGCTTAGCGGCGGTTTTTCGAGGAAGGGCTGGTTGAGCAGGGACGGCGTCACCCAATCGTTGCTCAGGTGCATCTGCATGGCGATGCCCGCCACCCGGGACTCGGTCGAGCCTTGCAGTTGGTGGTTGCCCAGGGCAAAAAAGAACAGCAGACAACCGAGCAGCAATAACAGCAGAGCAGGGCGGGTCAGGCGCATTTGGCTACCAGGGCAGAGTCGGAAGTAATGGTGCGCTGGAGTATAGGAGGGCAATTCTTAACAAAATGTGAAACCTGAGACCTCCGGGTTGCAAAGGGTGTGCGGGCTGCGGGAGGTACTCATCCGGGCGCCGGCCTGCCAGCTCCGGCAGGCACACCGGTCAATCACTGGGGCATCTGCCGGCCCCATCCGCTAGACTCCCGCGCTCAACGTGTGTCTCCTCCCTCTGCAGCAAAGGATGTTCATGATCTGGTTTCTTGAAGGGCAATCCAGCCAGCGCGATGTGATTGCCGGCGCGCGCGCGGCGCTGCCCGATGCAGTTCGGATTTTCGCCTCGCACCGTCAAAATCGCCCTGAAATAACCGGACTGGCGGATGTCGCCTGGCGCGAGCCGCTGGACAATCAAGAGCGTATTGCCTGGGTCATTGAGCAGGCCTTGAGCCATCAGATCAAGCTGGTGCTGGCCGGGCGTGTGGGGCAGGTCTATGAAGCCCATCGTGGCCAATTCGAGGCCGCAGGCTTGCAACTGGTCACGGGCGCCCTGGACCTGGACACCTTTGAGCGGGTCGACGACAAGTCGGTATTCACCCGTCAGGCGCTGGCCGCAGGGCTTGCCTGCATTCCGGCGGTGACCGTGCACAACCAGGCCGAGCTGCAAGAGGCCTACGCGCGGCTGTCCCGTGAAGGGCAGGTGTGTGTGAAACCGACCCGCGGCATTTATGGTCAGGGCTTCTGGCGCCTGGGGGATGATGTCGATCCGTTTCGCAGCTTTGCCAATGCCGATGCCCATGAGGTGAATGCCGAGGTATTTGCCCGGGCCTACGGCCAGTCCATTGAGCCCAAACCGTTGCTGGTCATGCCGTACATGCCCGGTAGCGAGGTGTCGGTGGACATGGTGTGCGAAGCGGGCAACGCGGTGGCATATGTCGGGCGGCGCAAACAGGGGCTGATGCAGTCATTCGAATGCGACGGTGCCGCCGTCGAGCTGGCACTCAGAGCCGCGCGGCATTTTTGCTGCGACGGCATCGTCAACGTGCAAACCCGTGATGATGCCGAAGGCAATCCGCATCTGCTGGAGATCAATCTGCGCTACTCCGGTGGTATCGGCTATACCCGGGAAGCGGGGGTTAACCTGCCCGGTATTTTCGCCGCCCGTCGCCTGGGAATGCCCGCGCCGGCCAGTGTCTGGCGCGAGAATGTTCAGGTAAAGGCGATCACTGTCGTGGTTCCGGTTTGCGGCGAAGCGCTTTTGGATCGGCAGAATTGATTTTGGCCATCTTTGGTAACCATTTTTAACTTGTCCTAAAACCCGGGCTCCCAGATCGTCCCTCACTTTTTAAGTCTTTCCAGGTAGTAAAACATTGATGAACAGCGGTAACCCCATGACCGGATCCAAGGCTTTGCACGCAAACCTTAAGCGCGGTCGACTGGATGTTGAGGTCAATGCATCGACCTTTGATCCCCAGGCACTTTTCAGTTTTGCCGAGCGCCGCAATCCCAAGCGCGCTTTTTTGTTTGTTTCCCGTGTGCTCGGCCGGCATATCCCGGCTCGTCCGTCGCTGATGGCCGCAAGCTTTAACGCGCTGGCGGCGAAAATCCCTGCCGACCTGCCTGGCCCGGTGCTGGTGATCGGCATGGCAGAAACCGCCGTGGGCCTGGGTGCAGGTGTGCATCGCGCCCTGAGCCGGACCCGTGATGACAGCCTGTACCTGTGCAGCAGTCGCCACCCCACCGGCGGCGAACTGTTCACCCGTTTTGAAGAAGAACACAGCCACGCCAGCTCGCATTTGCTGCACCTGCCGCAAGATGCCAGGACCCGGGAGATGATGCTGACTGCCCGTTCGCTGGTTCTGGTGGACGACGAAGCCTCGACCGGCAATACCTTCATCAACCTGAGCAAGGCGCTTGCCGAAGCCGGGCTGGATTCCATTCAACGGATAGTCACGGCAACCCTGACCGACTGGTCCGGGGACGCGGTGCGCAAGGCCATGGGCGATCACGTCAGCAGCGTGTCGTTGCTCGACGGTCGCTACACCTTCACCGAAGACCCCGCCGCAGAACTGCCCGACATGCCTGAAGTCGGCAGTGTGGCCCGGGGCGACTGGCCCCTGGACCCGAATCGCGACTGGGCCCGTATGGGGGTGCGTGAACACCTCGATACCCTGGCGCCCGGCTTGCAGGTTTTGCCAGGGGAGCGGGTGTTGGTCATTGGTACCAGCGAGTATGTATGGCGCCCGTTCCTGCTGGCCGAGCGCCTGGAGCGAGCCGGTGCCGATGTGCACTTCAGCTCCACCAGCCGTTCGCCGATTGCGCTGGGGCATGCCATCGATCATGCGCTGTCGTTCTGCGACAACTACGGTCTGGGTATTCCCAACTTCTTGTACAACGTTGCTCCCGGCCAGTTCGACCGGGTGCTGATCTGTACTGAAACCCCGGCAGCGGCGGTGGATCCGGCGCTGGTCAGCGCATTGAATGCACAGGTGATCGTTGATGAGCGTTAATCGTCCACTGGTGTTCGTTGATCTGGACGACACCCTGTTTCAGACCGCCCGCAAAATGGGGGATGAGCCACGCTTCCCGGCGACCCTGGATGTGGACGGTCAGCCCAACGGCTTTATGAGCGCGACGCAGAAAAGCTTCGTCGAATGGCTGCTGGCCACTGCCGATGTGGTCCCGGTGACCGCCCGCAGCATCGAGGCCTATCAACGGGTGCAACTGCCTTTCGTGCATGGCGCGGTGTGCGCCCATGGCGGGGTGATCCTCAATCCTGACGGTTCGCTGGACCCGGTCTGGCATGCGCACATGGGTACTGAGCTGGCGCTGGAGCAAACCCGCCTGCATCAGTTGAGTGAGCAAACCCTGGCCATTGGCGCCGAGCTGGGTTTCTCCCTGCGTGGCTGGGTGGTTGAAGAGCAAGGCCTGGCCAATTACGTGGTCACCAAGCACAACAACGAAACTGACGATGCACTGCTCACCGTGCTGGCCGTGGTCAAGGCGCGCGGTTTGCTGGACGGGTTGTACGTGCACGGCAACGGCAACAACCTGGCGTTCCTGCCGGTGGCCCTGCAAAAGCGCGCCGCAGTGCGCGAATGGGTACGTCGCGATCAGGCGATCAACGGTAAACGACCGTTGCTGGGCTTTGGCGACAGTGTCTCGGACATGGGCTTCATGACCGAGTGCGATTGGTGGGGGACGCCCAAGCGTGGTCAGCTGGCCAGTCATGTGCTGGCGAGCGTCAGCCATGAGTAATGCTTTCGAAGGCCTGCAAACCGTCGGCAGTGGCAGTTATGCCACCGATGATGTGCATTTTTTGCTGCGCACCATGCAGATTGAAGTCACCGATGTGCAGGAAAAAGAGCGCCTGATCCAGACCCGTCAGCGTCACTACTCGGAGATGATCAGCCAGGAGCATCCGCCGTCCGACACCCATAAAAGCCTGTACCGCCTGGCGCTGGCGCAGAACGGCGCGCGCATGGCCGCAGATGTACAGGCGCTGGCCCGGGCCCTGGACCAGCGTTACAACGGCCCGACCATTGCGCTGGTGTCGTTCGTGCGTGCCGGCTTGCCGCTGGGTGTGTTGTTGCGTCGTGCGCTGGTCGAATCGGGCCGTGACGCCCGGCATTACGGGATCAGCATTATTCGTGATCGTGGAATCGACAACGTCGCACTCGAAGCTATCATCAAGACCCACGGCGCCGAGAACATCGTGTTTGTGGATGGCTGGACCGGCAAAGGTGCAATCAGCGGGCAGATCCGCGACAGCCTGGCCGGCGATTCGCGTTTCCCGGCCGACCCGCGCCTGGTGGTGCTGGCCGACCCCTGCGGAAGGGCCTGGCTGGCGGCTTCGGCAGAAGACTGGCTGATTCCTTCGGGCATCCTGGGGGCGACAGTGTCGGGCCTTGTTTCCCGTTCGATCTGGCCGCAAGACCCCGGTTTGCATGGTTGCGTGGTGTATGAGCATCTGGCCGGGCACGACGTGACACAAGACTTTATCCGCAGTATCGAAGCCGAGCGCGCGCAATTGGCGCCCCAGGCAGCCGCCCAACCCTGGACTGCGGAGCAGGCGCAAATATTGCAACGCTCAGCCGTGGCTGCGGTCGAACGTATCTCGACACGGTTTGCAGTGAGCAACCCGAACCGCGTCAAACCGGGCATCGCCGAGGCCACGCGCGCAGTCATGCGCCGGGTGCCGGACCACGTGCTGGTGCGCAACCGCGACGATCAGGATGTTCAATTGCTGCTGCACCTTACCCGGCAGGCGAATATCGAGGTCGAAGAAGTCGGTGAAGAGTTGGGGCCGTATCGCGCCGTGACTGTAATCAGGAGTGTTCGCTGATGATCAAGCATTCCGCCTTTGCCTTGGGCGCCACTCTTTATATGCCGGCCACCCGTCCCGACATTATGGACGTGGTCATGGGCGAGAAAATCCAGGGCCTGCGTTCGCTGGTGGTGTGCCTTGAAGACGCAGTGGCCGAGACGGACGTGCAGCAGGGGCTCAGCAACCTGAAAAATCTGTTGCTGGGCATCGAGGCGCGCGGCGGTCGACCGTCCGGCGGGCCGATCCTGTTTGTTCGGCCCCGGGATGCGGCAATGGCAGCGGTGCTTAATGAGTGGTCGTTGATGCGTCACGTCGACGGTTTTGTGGTGCCCAAACTGCGTCTGGGCAATATCCGCGAGTGGCAGCAGGCGGTGACCCGCAACGAATTGATGCTGATGCCGACCCTGGAAACTCCCGAGGTGTATGACCCGGGGGCCATGGTTGAATTGCGCAGTGCGATGCTCGAGCAACTGCCGGGGCGGATTATCGCCTTGCGCATCGGCGGCAACGATTTGATGGGCTGCCTGGGCTTGCGTCGCAGCCCGGCGATGACCCTGTACAGCACGCCCATGAGCTATGTTATTCCGATGCTGTGCGGCGTGATGGGCTCTGCCGGTTTCGCCCTTACGGCCCCGGTGTTTGAACAGCTCAATAGCCCGCAGTTGCTGGAGCAGGAACTGGCGCTGGACATGGCCCACGGGCTGGTGGGTAAAACCGCTATCCATCCGTCGCAAATTGCAGTTATCCACAGGGCGTTGCAAGTCAGCCTTGAAGATCTCAACAGCGCACGCCACATACTGAGTGAGGCGGCGCCTGCGGTGTTCAAGTTCAACGACGCCATGTGCGAGCCTGCGACCCATTACAAATGGGCGCAAACAATTATTGAGCGAGCGCACTGGCAGGGGGTTCGCCCTGAAACCGGCGGCTCGTCGGACACTTTTGGAGGCAGCCTGCGATTGGCTGAATTAGTGGGTTGAACGACGTTTTGAATACACCAGTTAAAGGCAAGCAGGTTCTGTCAGCGTTTGATTTCGATGGCACGCTGACCTATCACGATACCTTTGTGCCGTTTTTGCGCTTTGCTTTTGGCAACCGGCTGTTCGCCATGCGCTTGATGCGGATGATTCCATCAACAGTTTGTTACCTGCTGGGTCAGATATCGCGTAATGATTTGAAGGAAAAGCTGATCACGGTCTATCTGACAGGTGCCAAAGAAGCCTGGGTCAAGGAGCGTGCAGAAGCATTTTGTGACGTTTCGTGGCAGCGCCTAATGCGCCCTTTGGGCTTAACATCTGTCGCCAACCAGCTGGAGCAGGGCGCCACGGTCACCATTTGCTCGGCGTCCCCCGAACTGGTGCTCACGCCTTTCGCCAAAAAGCTTGGTATCGGCCTGATCGGTACCCGGCTGGCATCAGTCGACGGCGTACTGACGGGAGAGATCGACGGTACCAACTGTCGCTGTGAACAAAAAGTCATCCGGTTAGAGGCCAAGTATGGGCCTCTGGACCGCTACACATTGCGCGCCTGGGGTGACACCCGGGGTGATGAACAAATGCTCGGAGCCGCCGAGGAGCCACATTGGCGCGAATTTCACGCGCTGTGGCGCCGCAAGCGGCCACTTGATGTGTGCTTGCGCGAAGAGTTGTAAGCAAGGCGTAAGCAAAGCACGTCAATAATCAGCACCAACCTATCGTGCTTCAGTGCAGACAAGGAGACGCTTCATGGCCATTTCGCTATCCAAGAACCAAACCATTTCTCTCGAGAAAGAAGCCGGAACCGGTCTTAAGAAAATTCGCATGGGCCTGGGATGGGACCCGGTCAAGCCGAGCGGTTTTTTTGCCAAATTGCTCAACAGTGATACCGCCATCGATCTGGACGCTTCATGCATCCTGCTCGACAGTGCCGGCCAACCCCAGGATCTGGTGTGGTTCCGCCAGCTCAAATCCACTGACGGTTCCATCGTTCACTCCGGCGACAACCGTACGGGTGAAGGCGATGGAGACGATGAGTCGATACAGGTCAATCTTGAGCAACTGCCCGCCAGCGTGAAACACCTGGTGTTTACCGTTAACTCGTTCACCGGGCAAAACTTTGAAGCGGTAGAGAATGCCTACTGCCGTATCGTCGATGAACTGAGCGGTAAAGAACTGGCGCGCTTCAACCTCTCCGACAAGGGCCGCCACACCGGTGTAGTAATGGCCTACCTGAGCCGTACTGCGGCGGGTTGGGACCTGACCGCAGTGGGTACCGTTGCCAATGGCCGTACGGCACAGGACCTGAGCAGCGAGGCCGCCAAGGCGGTGCGCCCATGAGTACTCTGACTCCCGGCGCCAACACTGCGGTGACCACCGGCACCCTCAGTGTCACCATCAGCTACAGCCCTGTGCCGGGGGCTGATCTGGACGTGTCGGCCTTCCTGCTCAATGAGTCGGGCAAGGTTCGCGGTGACAACGACATGTGTTTCTTCGGCCAGCAAAGCGTCAACAATGGCGCGGTAAAGCTGGCGGAATCTGCGCCCGGTCGCAGCGTGTTCAGCCTCAATCTGGACGCCATAGACGCGGCTATCGATAAAGTCGCACTGACCGCGACCATTTATGAGAACAAGGCCAGGTTCGACGCGTTCCCGCAGCTCAATGTGTCTGTGAGCGGCGGTATTGAAGCGCCGATTCCGACCGTGGGCATGCAGGAAACCGCATTGATCCTCGGCGAGTTTTACCGCCGCCAGGGCGCGTGGAAGTTCCGTTGCGTGGCCCAGGGTTTTGCCGGTGGTCTGGCGCCTTTGGCCCAGCACTTCGGGGTTGATATTGCGGCACCTGCACCTGCACCGACCCCGGCAGCACCGCCAGCAGCGCCTGCGCCAGTTGTTGCTCCGGCGGCTGCACCAGCCCCGGCATCGAAGGTCAACCTGTCGAAAATCACCCTCGACAAGCAGCGTCCCTCCATCAGCCTGGACAAAAAGGACGGTGATTTTGGCGAGATCAAAATCAACCTCAACTGGAACCGCGCCACGCCGAGCGGCGGCGGTGGTTTCTTTGCCTCGCTGCGCGGCAAGTCGGGCGGTATCGACCTTGATGTCGGCTGCCTGTACGAAATGGAAAACGGCCGCAAGGGTGCCGTTCAGGCCCTGGGCAACGCGTTTGGCGATTTCCGTGACGAGCCGTTCATTCAATTGATGGGTGACGACCGCACCGGCTCCGTGAGCGACGGCGAGTGGCTGCGCATCAACGGCAAGGAGTGGCGCAAGATGCGTCGCGTACTGGTGTACGCATTCATCTACGAAGGCGCCCCGAACTGGCAGGCCACCGATGGCGTGATTACCTTGTATATTCCGGGCGAGCCCCCAATTGAAGTGCGTCTGAGTGAAGAGGGCGGCACCAAAGGCATGTGCGCCATTGCCCTGCTCGAAAACGTCGGTGGCAGCGTCAAGGTCAACCGCAGGGTCGAGTTCTTCAAAGGGCACTCGGACATGGACAAAGCATTTGGCTGGGGCATGCGCTGGGCTGCCGGCTCCAAATGAGCGTTATGTAATTGGCCGCCAGCCGAGGCTGGCGGCATTCACTCAATTTCTGACAAGGTGACCCCAATGCTTGAATGGCTGAAAACCAACGCAACCGCCGCCCGTGACAAGCTTTCGGCGGAAGTCAGCAAATTTAAAAACCGTGAGTTCATGGAAGCCGTGGTTTCCGGATGCGCACTGGTGGCGGCAGCTGATGGCAACATCAGCAGCGACGAAAAGCAGAAGATGGTCGGGTTCATCCAGAACTCAAACGAATTGAAGGCCTTTGACGTTAAAGACGTGATCAAGTCCTTCAACGAGGTCTGCGACAAGTTTGAATTCGATCAGCAGATCGGTCGCGCAGAAGCCCTGAAGTCGATCGGTCAGTTACGAAAAAAAGAAGATGCTGCCCGTCTGCTGGTGCGTGTTTGCTGCGCAATCGGTAGCGCCGACGGCAACTTCGATGAAAGTGAGCGGGCTGCTTGCCGCACTATCTGCAATGAGCTGGGGTTGAACCCTGGCGATTTTGATCTCTGAGGACATCATGGAAAACACGGCAATTGGCTTTCCGCCAACTACCATCGCTGTATTTGTGGCGCTAGCGGTCATTGCTCTGGCAGTCGACCTGTTTACCCACAAAAGCGATAAACCGGTCACGCTGACCAACGCCGCCGTCTGGTCGGTGTTCTGGGTGCTGATCTCGCTCGCGTTCGCGGGTTACCTGTACTACGCCCACGGTCCGAGCGTGGCCAGTCTGTTCGTTACCGGTTATGCGCTGGAAAAAGTGCTCAGCGTCGACAACCTGTTCGTGTTCATGGCCATCTTTGCCTGGTTCAAGGTGCCTGACGCGCTGCGTCACCGCGTTCTGTACTGGGGCATCATCGGTGCCATCGTCTTCCGCCTGATCTTTGTGGCAATCGGTACCGGCCTGCTGGCGTTCGGTCCCTGGGTCGAAGTGCTGTTCGCGGTGGTTGTGGCCTGGACCGCAATCATGATGCTGCGCAGCAAGGAAGAGGATGAGGAGGAGGATTACTCCAAGCACATGGCCTACCGCTTTGCGCAAAAACTGTTCCCGGTCTGGCCGAAGCTGCACGGACATAATTTCTTTGTTTCGCGCAAAGAGCTTGAAAAAGAGATCACGA
>Ga0302347_1001057_pt1 | contig 35902 bp, 28 predicted proteins | sample PhyWR1_FD_202178 | JGI IMG/M metagenome (GOLD analysis project Ga0302347, IMG submission 202178) | Leaf surface microbial communities from wheat plants in UC Gill Tract Community Farm, Albany, California, United States - DLSL W.R1 (v2)... | ecosystem: Host-associated > Plants > Phyllosphere >... | reverse complement strand
TATTGAACAACCCAGTCGGCCTTCAACTTCCCGCTTGGGCTCAGGGATGAGCAGGCTGGACGTTCAGTGCGGGCGATTGTAGTTAGGTAGCTCTCTATAAACCATGTCTCATCCCGAAATAATTCTTATCGGGTACGGTAACAATCCCTGCCTATTATTACGCCAAGCGTTCAAGCCCCCCCTTGAAACAGAGTTGTAGCACGTCTTTAGCCCTGTACTTTTATGCCCCTTTTTAGCGCATGAACACACCCCCCTGACCCCGCCTGAACGCCCAAATAAAAAGGGCTACAGCCGATTTGCGTTGAGTCTCGCAACCCTGATTTCAACCCCTTTGCCAGCGTCAAAATGCCTCAGCTGGGTTACACGAAGTCATACGTTTAAAAGACCACTGGTCAGACCAAAACCAGCCCTGCGTCACCCTGCGCGTGACAATATGTCGCAGTGTCGCACAGCCTTTTTCGACGTGAGGATCACGCCTTCTTTACATTTGCGCTGGGACAAAAAAACGCCCCGCACTGCCGAAGGAAGCACGAGGCTGCTCAAGCAAAAATTGGTGGCTGGCTCAGCTCGATTGTTTCCGGTTGCGATAGATGCCCAGTGGCACCAGCACCGCAGTCATTACAAAGGCCACCAGTGCCCACTGTGCCAGCGACAGACCAAGCACCGGCGGGTATGGGGTGGAGCAAAACCCGTCGACCTGAAACCCCAGGGGGAACACGGCTGCCAGCGGCAGACCATCGACGATTGGCTGCAACACATCAAGACCGCAGCTCACGGCCGGGTGAGCGAGGATATAGACGTGGCGCCCGGCGGCGGCAATACCACCGATGGCACTGAGCACCACCAGCACTTCAAACACGGTGAGGCTGCGCCGGCCAGGCATGGCTGCACCGATAAAGGCAAAGATCGCGATCAGCAGCAGTGCATAGCGTTGCAGGATACACAGCGGGCAAGGTGCCTCGCCGAGCACGATCTGCATGTACAGCGCGCCGCCGATCAGCGCCAGGCAGATCACCCCGAGCAGGACCAGGAAGCGTTTCTCCCGGCCCAGTTGCAACATGTCATTGGTCATCCCGCGTCCCTTTGCCTGATTATGTGTAAGCCGCACAGTTTACACCCAGACCCCGGGCCTGGATGTATCTGAACGTTGCAGGAAAAGTGGCGCAAGGGGATTAATGGGGGATTAAGGTCTTGCCTGCTTCTTGTAGCAGCCTTCGTTCCTCGGCAGCTGCCACGCGCCCTACTTCAGCTCGGCTGCCGGGCCGAAGAACTCGTAGCGGCTTTGCTGCTCCGGCACACCCAGGGCTTTGAGATGACGCTTGACCGCCCCCATAAAGCCTTTTGGCCCCAGGAAGTAGGCATCCAGGTCACGCTCTTGCGGTAACCACTGAGCCAGTACTTCTTCGGTCAAAAGCCCTACATGATCTGCAGACTCGCCCTGCTCGTCATAGCAGTAGAAACGCTTCAATTGCGGATGCTGGTCTGCCAGTTCATCGATCCATGTGCGGAAGGCATGCACATCGGCATTGCGGGCACAGTGGATAAAGTGGATCGGGCGTTTTGTCGCCAGGGCCGCTTCAAGCATCGCCAGGGTCGGTGTTATGCCCACACCGCCACTGATCAGCACCAGCGGTTTTTCGCTATTGGCCAGGGTGAAGTCGCCCGCTGGCGGGAACAGTTCCAGGGTATCGCCCACATTCAGACGATCGTGCAGGAAGTTTGACACCACCCCACCCTTCTCGCGCTTGACGCTGATACGGTAGCGACCGACCTGAGCCAGCGCCGACAGTGAGTAGTTGCGACGCACTTCTTCGCCATCGATCATGAGTTTCAGACCGATATACTGGCCCGGGGCAAAGTCGAGGATCGGTTGCTGGTCTACCGGGCGGAAGTAAAACGAAGTGATTTCAGCACTTTCCTGGATTTTGGCAGCCAGTTTGAACTCGCGCCCGCCGCGCCAGCCGCCGGGTGCTGCAGCTTTTTCGTCGTAGATGGCAGCTTCGGCACCGATCAGGATATCGGCCAACTGGTTGTAGGCCGCTCCCCAGGCGCTGAGCACTTGCGGGGTCGCGATGTCGCTGCCCAGCACTTCTTCAATAGCCCGCAGCAGGCAGCTGCCAACAATTGGGTAGTGCTCAGGGAGGATTTGCAACGCAACATGCTTGTTGATGATCCGGGCCACCAGATCGCCCAACTGGTCCAGCTGATCGATGTGCCGTGCATACATCAGCACGCCGTTGGCCAGTGCTCGCGGCTGGTCGCCACTGGCCTGGTTGGCCGGGTTGAACAGCGAACGCACTTGCGGGTATTCCGAAAGCATCATGCGATAGAAGTGGGTAATCAGCCCTTCACCGCCGCTTTCCAGCAGTGGCACGGTAGATTTAACGATGGCACGATCCTGAGCAGTAAGCATATGGGTGACTCCTGAGCACTTAGGCTTCAACAATTACCCTTTACTTATCAGTTTCCGTGCCAACAATTAAACCATTTAAAATCAGCAAGTTAATACAAACATAGTCATTTTGACACGAGTTACTATATAGTCATAAAGACTACGCGAGGTCAAAATGACTGCAAAATTGCTACTGACCACCCTGCTGCCGCTGGTGGACGATCTGTCCCGTGATCTGCCCGAGAGCGAACGCTATCGCCGCTTGCTGCACGCGCTGCGCACCCTGCTGCCTTGCGATGCCGCAGCCCTGCTGCGACTGGATGGCGAATGGCTGGTGCCGTTGGCTGTTGATGGCTTGAGCGTGGACACCCTGGGGCGGCGCTTCAAAGTCAGCGAGCACCCGCGCTTTCAGGCTTTGCTCGCAAGTCCAGGGCCCACCCGTTTCCCCAGCAACTGCGAACTGCCAGACCCCTACGACGGCCTGGTCGACGGGCTGGCCGAACACCTGGAAGTCCACGACTGCATGGGCTGCCCGCTGTTTGTCGAAGAGCGCCCATGGGGGCTGCTAACCCTCGACGCACTGGATTCCAAACGCTTCGAGCCGGTCTCGCTGGATGACCTGCAGGCCTTTGCCAGCCTGGCTGCCGCTACGGTCAATGTGGCTCAACGGATCGAACGGCTGGCGTTGCGGGTCGAGGATGAGCAGCGCAAGGCCGAACTCTATCGGCAAGCCAATGGCTCGCCCAACAAGGAGCTGATCGGCCAGAGCAAGGTGCACAAACGCTTACTGGAAGAAATTGCCCTGGTGGGCGGCAGCGATCTGACGGTACTGATAACCGGTGAAACCGGTGTCGGCAAGGAGCTGGTGGCCCAGGCCATTCACGCAGCCTCGCCACGGGCAGACAAACCGCTGATCAGCCTTAACTGCGCGGCCTTGCCCGACACGCTGGTTGAAAGCGAACTGTTCGGCCATGTGCGCGGTGCCTTTACCGGTGCCACCAACGACCGACGCGGCAAGTTCGAGCTTGCCAACGGCGGCACGTTGTTTCTGGATGAAGTGGGCGAGCTGTCGCTGACCGTGCAGGCCAAGCTGTTGCGGGTGCTGCAAAGCGGGCAGTTGCAACGCCTGGGCTCGGATCAGGAGCACCGGGTCGACGTACGCCTGATCGCAGCCACCAACCGCGACCTGGCCGAAGAAGTGCGCAGCGGTCGCTACCGCGCCGACTTTTACCATCGCCTTAGCGTTTACCCGCTCAGGGTGCCAGCCTTGCGCGAACGCGGCCGTGATGTGTTGCTGCTGAGCGGCTTTTTCCTGGAGCAAAACCGCTCGCGCATGGGCCTGGGCAGCCTGCGCCTGAGTCCCGACGCGCAGGCGGCGCTGGTGCAGTATTCCTGGCCGGGCAATGTGCGCGAACTGGAACACCTGATTGGCCGCAGCGCCCTTAAAGCCTTGGGCAATTGCAGCACGCGGCCGCGCATCCTGACCCTGACGGCGGCGGATCTGGATTTGCCGACCTCCGGCGCCAGCGCTGCGCCGATCGCCCCCCAGAACCTGCCGGATGCCGTGGGCGACTTGCGCCAGGCCACTGAAAATTACCAGCGCCAGCTGATCAGCACCTGCCTGGAACGCCATCAGCACAACTGGGCCAGTGCGGCGCGGGAGCTGGGGCTTGACCGGGCAAACCTGGCCCGCATGGCCAAACGGTTGGGCCTGAAACCCTGATCCCGTAGCAGCTGCCGAGGAACGCAGGCTCGACAGCTGCAGGAACACTGCAACTGTGGGAGCGAGCCTGCTCGCGAAGGTCGTTCGCGAGCAGGCTCGCTCCCACAATAGGGCTTGACCTGCAACAGAGTATCTACAAGGGGATTTATGCTGGCCGGTTAAAGCCCGTAACATTCAGGTCGATAACCCCGTATCGCTCCCAGCACAGAAGATTTTTATGTCATCGAACAATGCCCGCGCAGACTCACTCTCCCTTCTGCTCTTCACTCTGCGCAGCGGCAAGTTGTTGGCGATCAACCTGCTCAAGGTCAGTGAAATCATTCCCTGTCCGCCGCTGACCAAAATGCCCGAGTCCCACCCCAATGTTAAAGGCATCGCCGTGTTGCGCGGCGCGGCACTGTCGGTAATCGACCTGAGCCGTGCCATCGGCGAGCAGCCGCTGCTCGACCCGGATGCTGGTTGCCTGATCGTCACCGATGTCAGCCGCTCCAAACAGGGGCTGCATGTGCAGGCGGTGAGCAAAATCGTGCACTGCCTGAGCACCGATATCCGTCCGCCGCCCTACGGCTCCGGCAAGCGCTCGTATATCACCGGGGTGACCCAGGTCGACGGTGTATTGGTGCAAGTGCTGGATATCGAAAAAGTGATCCACGGCATCGCCCCGGCCAAGGTCGAGGACGCCAGCGACAGCCTCAGTAAAGAAGAGTCAAAACTGCTGGCTAATGCCCGAATTCTGGTGGTGGATGACAGTCAGGTGGCCCTGCAACAGTCGGTCATTACCCTGCGCAACCTGGGCCTGCATTGCCACACCGCACGCAGCGCCAAGGAAGCCATCGAGCGGTTACTGGAGCTGCAAGGCACGCCGGATCAGATCAACGTGCTGGTGTCGGATATCGAAATGTCGGAAATGGATGGCTACGCCTTTACCCGTACCGTGCGCGACACCCCGGACTTTGCCCATCTGTATGTGCTGCTGCACACCTCGCTCAACAGTGCGATGAACAGCGAAAAGGCGCGCCTGGCGGGGGCCAATGCGGTGCTGACCAAGTTCTCTTCGCCGGAGCTTACACAGTGCTTGATCCTCGCCGCGCGCACGGTTGCCGAGCAAGGTTACTGAGTAGCATGAGCCAGTACTGCCTGTTGCTGCGCAAAGATTTGCGCCAGCCATTGCCACCGGCCCACTGGCCCCAGGGCTTCACCCTGGTAACGCTCACCGAGGAGCTGCTGCAACCGGTACATGCCCTGATCAGCCTGAGCCATACCGACGGCACCGGCAGCATGCAAACCCTGCAGGACTGGCAATACGGCCTGCAACATGACCCCGAGTACGATCCCGCACTGTGTTTTGTGATCCTCCTGGAGGGCAAGGCCGTTGCGGTTGCCCAGGCCTGGACCAGCGCCTACCTCAAGGATCTGGCGGTACACCCGCACCACCGGGGCCGGGGCTTGGGCGGCGCACTGCTCAACCATGTCTTTGCCGTTTTCCGCCAGCGCCGTGAGGCTTGCCTGGATCTCAAGGTCATGGAGCACAACCACAACGCCCGGCGCCTGTACGACAAGCACGGCATGACCCTGATCCGGCGCGAGGCGCTTTAGCGCCGGGTTTGCCAGAACTCTTGCGCAAGCGAGCGCAAACCTGCGGCCAGCTCGGCGACATCCCCTGAATGGCGATGGCTCTGTTGCCCGGCATCCACAGTGACGTCACAGGCACTGCGAATCCCGGCGATATTACGGTTGATATCTTCACTGACCACGCTTTGCTCTTCGACCGCCGAGGCGATCTGCACACTCATCTCGGTGATCTTCTGAACTTGTGCACTGATCCCGTCCAGCGCGCAACTGGCCAGTTGGGTCTGATTGACACTGCTCTGAGCGTATTCACTGCTTTGCTGGATGACCTGCACCGCCGCCCGGGCACCTTCTTGCAGAGCGCTGATCATGGCCTGGATTTCACTGGTCGACTGCTGCGTACGCTGGGCCAGACCACGAACCTCATCGGCCACCACGGCAAAGCCGCGGCCCTGATCACCTGCGCGGGCCGCTTCGATAGCGGCGTTGAGCGCCAGCAAATTGGTTTGTTCGGCAATACTGCGGATCACTTCCAGCACCGAGGAAATATCGCTGCTGTGACTTTCCAGGTGATGCACCACCTCGGTGGCTCGCTCCAGCTCCGTCGCCAGGTGCTGCACCGTGCTGCGGCTTTGCGTCACCAGCTGATGGCCTTCACGGGTTTCACTTTGCACCCGATCGGCTGCTTGCGACGCCTGCTGGGCGTTGATCGCTACCTGCGCCACACTCGCCGCCATTTCGTTGATAGCAGTGGCCACCTGATCGGTCTCCAACTGTTGATTCAAGGTGCTGGCATGGCTGCTTTGCAGATGCTGAACCAGTTCGCTGGCGTGCCCGGCCAATCGCTGCGAGGCATCACCGATACGCCCCACCACAGCGCCGACCTGGGCCTCAAGCATATGCAGGGCAAACTCGATCTGGCCGAACTCATCACGGCGCCCGGTATAAATCTGCTGGCTCAACGGATTGTCGCCAACGCCTTTGGCGCGACGGGTCAATGCATGCAAAGGCCGCAGTAACCAGGCAATGGCCAGCGAACTCAACAGACTGCCCAGCAGCCAGATCAACAGCCCGGCCTGTGCGTCAACGCTGGCCAGCCACAGCGTGCCCACGGCTGTAACGGCGCCAAATACGGCACTGACAAACAATGCCAGCCTGCCCCCCAAGCCAAGGCGCAAGCCGGCCGGCAACAGCGGCTTGCGCCCCGAGCGTAGAGCGGCGTAGTGGGCCTCGGCGACCGCGACACGTTCAGGAGTCGGGTGGGTACGCACGGATTGGTACTCGACGGTCTCGCCATTTTTCATCACCGGCGTGACATAGGCGCTGACCCAATAGTGATCACCGTTTCTGCAACGGTTTTTCACCATCCCCATCCACGAGCGCCCCGCCTTGAGGGTCTGCCACATATGGCTGAAAGCGGCGGGCGGCATGTCGGGATGGCGCAGCAGGTTGTGCGGGGTGCCCAGCAACTCGCTCAGTTCATAACCGCTGACCTCGATAAAGTCAGGGTTGGCGTAGGTGATGGTGCTGTCGAGATCAGTGGTGGAGAGGATGTTGGCGTCGGGGGCAAAATCAACGGATCGGCCGGTAATCGGTAGATTGATTTTCATGACGGGCGCGCTCGGATTATTAGAGAAGAGTCGGCAGGGTCGTCGACTCTAAGCGCACCTATTAAGCAAATACTGATCTGGCGCATGACTAAAGGAGTTAATCAGGCCTGAACAAACACTAATGGCATATTGCCACTTTTTAGGGCATAAAATTAGCGTTTACCCATGGTTTTGCGGGTGCCATGAGGGGGCGCGTTAGGGGTTTTATCATGACCGCCGAGGCCGCTTTTTTGGTAGTACGCCTTGCCCTGGGACTTGGCCTTGGCAAACTCCGATGGCTTGAACGGAAAAGTGAACGCAGGAATGACCGGTTTTTCCGGGGTATCGAGGTTCTCGGTGCTCACGGCATCAGGAGCGGTCGTTGGTGTAGGAGAAGTCATGAAAGCTCCGATATACGGGAAATAAACAGGCCGGATGGCGCAAGACCGCCCAGTATACCTGCGCACCCTGTATAGGTTGCACTCGCTGGTCGTAAAAATAATCCAACCCGTGGTGAAAACCCGTGACGTAGCAGCTGCCGAAGGAACGAGGCAGCTGCTACAAACCTTAAAGCTGTCACAAATGTCAGTTAGCCGTCACCGTTATGACCGGGTCCACACGCTATAACCTTTCTATAAGCCCCCATTCCACGCACACGGCGTCTATCCGGCATGCCCAATAAAACCAAAAAAATCTTGCTGGGCACGCTGCTGATTGCCCTGATGGGTAGCAGCGTCTGGTGGCTCAATCGCCCGGCGCCCGGCAAATCGGCAGGTAGCGCGCCAGTGCCGGTGCGGGTCGTGCAAGTCCTGCAACAGGATGTACCGCGCTATATCAACGGGATTGGCGCCGTACTGTCGCTGCACAGCGTCATCATACGTCCGCAAATCGACGGCATCCTCACGGGTATTCGGGTCAAGGAAGGCCAGACGGTCAAGGCTGGCGACCTGCTGGCTACTCTCGATGACCGCTCGATCAAGGCCAGCCTGGATCAGGCCAGGGCCCAACTGGGACAGAACCAGGCGCAACTGCAGGTCGCATTGGCCGACCTCAAGCGCTATCAGTTGTTGAGCGTGGACAATGGCGTGTCCCGGCAAACCCTCGATCAGCAGCAAGCCCTGGTCAATCAGCTCAAAGCTTCGGCCCAGGGTGATCAGGCGGCGATTGCCGCGGCACAGGTGCAGTTGTCCTATACGCAAATCCAGTCCCCGGTCAGCGGGCGCGTGGGCATTCGCGCAGTAGATGCGGGTAACTTTCTAAGGGTCAGCGATGCCCAGGGGCTGTTTTCCGTGACCCAGATCGCCCCCATTGCCGTGGAGTTTTCCCTGCCCCAGCAGCACTTGCCCCTGCTCCACGACTTGCTCACGGCCAAACACCCGGCCCGGGTCAAAGCCTTTGTCGGCAATACCGACAGCAGCGGCACGCAACTAGGCGAGGGCCGCCTTAGCCTGATCGACAATCAGGTCTCGGCAACCACCGGCACAATCAAGGCCAAGGCTCAGTTCGACAATTCCACGCAAAGCTTGTGGCCGGGCCAGTTGGTCAATGTCGAAATCCAGACCGGACTGGACCGCAACGCCCTGGTGGTGCCACCGCAAGTGGTGCAGCGCGGGCTGGATAATTACTTCGTCTACCGGGTCAGCGGCGACAAGGTCGAAACCGTTCCCGTGCAGCTGACTTTTCAGGACACCGAACTGAGCATCATCACCGGCGTCAACCCGGGCGACACACTGGTCAGCGATGGCCAGTCGCGGCTCAAGTCCGGCTCGCGGGTTGAAGTCCTGAGCGGGCCAACGGCTGCCCGGGTGCAGCCATGACCCGCAGCCGCTCGGTGTCCGCCTGGTGTGTCGATCACCCGGTCGCCACGGTATTGCTGACCTTCGCCTTGGTGCTGGTGGGGCTGATTGCCTTTCCCCGGTTGCCCGTGGCGCCCTTGCCCGAGGCGGAATTCCCGACCATCCAGGTATCTGCGCAATTGCCCGGCGCCAGCCCGGACACCATGGCGTCTTCGGTGGCAACGCCCCTGGAGGTGCAATTCAGCGCCATCCCCGGCATGACCCAGATGACCTCCAGCAGCGCCCTGGGCTCGACCACCCTGACCCTGCAATTCACCCTCGACAAAAGCATCGACACCGCCGCGCAAGAGGTTCAGGCAGCGATCAACACCGCGTCCGGCAAACTGCCCAAGGACATGCCGACCCTGCCGACCTGGAAGAAGGTCAACCCGGCCGACAGCCCGGTACTGATCCTCAGCATCAGTTCGCTGCAGATGCCAGGCACTGAACTGAGCGATTACGTCGAAACCCTGCTGGCCCGGCAAATCAGCCAGATTGATGGTGTGGGCCTGATCAATATCACCGGTCAGCAACGCCCGGCGATCCGCGTCCAGGCCTCGGCCGACAAGCTGGCGGCCATCGGCCTGACCCTGGCCGATATCCGCCTGGCGATCCAGCAAACCAGCCTCAACCTGGCCAAGGGCGCGCTGTATGGCCCGTCGAGCATTTCTACGCTGTCGACCAACGACCAGTTGTTCGACGCGGATGAATATGGCCAGTTAATCGTCTCGTACAAGGATGGCGCCCCCGTGCAGCTACGGGATGTGGCACGGGTTATCAACGGTTCCGAGAACGACTATGTTCAGGCCTGGTCGGGCCACCAGCCGGGGCTCAACCTGGTGATTTCGCGCCAGCCGGGGGCCAATATCGTCGACACGGTAGACCGCATCCAGGCCGCCCTGCCCGGTCTGCAGGCCATGCTCCCGGCTTCGGTCGAAGTGACGGTGCTGAACGATCGCACCAAGACCATTCGCGCCTCCCTGCATGAAGTGGAAATCACCCTGCTGATCGCCGTGCTGCTGGTGGTTGCGGTGATGGCGCTGTTTTTGCGCCAGTGGTCGGCCACGCTGATTGTGTCGGCGGTACTCGGCGTGTCGCTGATCGCCAGTTTCGCACTGATGTATGTGCTGGGCTTCAGCCTCAACAACCTGACGCTGGTGGCCATTGTGGTGGCGGTGGGCTTTGTGGTGGACGATGCGATTGTGGTGGTGGAGAACATCCACCGCCATCTGGAAGCCGGAGAAAGCATGCGCGACGCAGCGATCAAGGGCTCCAGCGAGATCGGCTTTACCGTGGTATCCATCAGCGTCTCACTGGTGGCCGCGTTTATCCCGCTGCTGTTTATGGGCGGGGTGGTCGGGCGGTTGTTCAAGGAGTTCGCCCTGACGGCGACCTCGACCATCATGATTTCCGTGGTGGTATCGCTGACCCTGGCGCCCACACTGGCCGCGCTGTTTATGCGCACACCGGAACACAAGCCGGATGCCAGGCCGGGCTTTGGCGAGCGCCTGCTGGGCCTCTATGAAAAAGGCCTGAAGCGGGCCCTTGCGCATCAGCGATTGATGCTGGGGATTTTCGCCGTGACCCTGGCCATGGCTATCGCCGGCTATGTGTTGATCCCCAAGGGCTTTTTTCCGGTGCAGGACACCGGCTTTGTACTCGGCACCACCGAGGCGGCGTCCGACATTTCATTCCCGGACATGACGCAAAAGCATCTGGCGCTGGCCGAGATCATCGGCAACGACCCGGCCGTGCAGGCGTTCTCCCATGCCGTGGGCGTGACCGGCAGCAACCAGACCATCGCCAACGGCCGCTTCTGGATTGCCCTCAAGGACCGCGGCCAGCGCGACGTGTCGGCCAGCGAATTTATCGACCGCATTCGCCCGCAACTGGCCAAGGTGCCTGGCATCGTGCTGTACCTGCGTGCCGGCCAGGATATCAACCTCAGCTCGGGCCCCAGTCGTAGTCAGTATCAATATGTGCTCAAGAGCAACGATGGTCCGACGCTCACCACCTGGACCCAGCGCCTGACCGAAAAACTGCGCGCCAATCCGGCCTTTCGAGATCTGTCCAACGACCTGCAACTGGGCGGCAGCATCACCCATATCAGCATTGACCGTAATGCGGCGGCGCGCTTTGGCCTGACCGCCACCGATGTCGATGAAGCACTGTACGACGCCTTCGGTCAGCGCCAGGTCAATGAGTTCCAGACCGAGACCAACCAGTACAACGTGATTCTGGAAGTCGACGCGCAGCAGCGCGGCAAGGCCGAAAGCCTCAATTACTTCTACCTGCGCTCGCCGCTGACCGGGGAAATGGTGCCGCTGTCGGCCGTGGCCAGGGTCGATGCGCCCATCAGCGGGCCGTTGTCCATCAGCCATGACGGCATGTTCCCGGCCGCCAACCTGTCGTTCAACCTCGCCCCCGGCGTGGCCCTGGGCGATGCGGTGCTGATGCTCGATCAGGCAAAAAACGATATCGGCATGCCCGGCACCATCAGTGGCAACTTCCAGGGCGCCGCCCAGGCCTTTCAAAGCTCGCTGGCCAGCCAGCCGTGGTTGATCCTCGCGGCGCTGGTGGCGGTGTATATCATTCTGGGGGTGCTGTACGAGAGCTTTGTACACCCGCTGACCATCATCTCCACCCTGCCCTCGGCCGGGCTTGGCGCGCTGCTGATGCTGTGGATATGTGGCCAGGATTTCTCGATCATGGCGCTGATCGGATTGGTGCTGCTGATCGGTATCGTCAAGAAAAACGGCATCCTGATGATCGACTTTGCCCTCGATGCCCAGCGCACCCGTGGCCTGAGCCCCGAAGAGGCTATCTACCAGGCGTGTATCACGCGGTTTCGGCCGATCATCATGACCACCCTCGCCGCGCTGCTGGGCGCCCTGCCGCTGATGCTGGGCTACGGCACCGGCGCCGAACTGCGCCAGCCTCTGGGGATTGCCGTTGTCGGCGGGCTGCTGGTGAGCCAGGCGCTGACGCTGTTTACCACGCCGGTCATATACTTGTGGCTTGAACGACTGTTCCATCGTTCCAAACCCGTCAGCTTGCTGGCGACGAATCACTGAGGCGGGTCATGCGCGTTCTGATTATTGAAGATGAAGAAAAAACCGCCGACTACCTGCACCGCGGCCTGACCGAGCAGGGTTACACAGTGGATGTGGCCCGCGACGGCATCGAAGGTCTGCACCTGGCAATGGAGAGCGATTACGCCGTGATCGTGCTCGATGTGATGCTGCCTGGCCTCGATGGCTTTGGCGTACTGCGGGCCTTGCGCGCGCGCAAGCAAACCCCGGTGATCATGCTCACCGCCCGCGAACGGGTGGAAGACCGCATACGCGGGTTGCGCGAAGGCGCTGACGATTACCTGGGCAAACCGTTCTCGTTCCTGGAGCTGGTCGCCCGCCTGCAAGCCCTGACCCGCCGCAGCGGCGGTCACGAACCGGTGCAAGTGACCGTCGACGACCTGTGGATAGATCTGATCAGCCGCAAGGCCAGCCGCGCCGGAGCCCGCCTGGACCTGACCGCCAAGGAGTTTTCATTGCTCAGCGTGCTGGCCCGTCGTCAGGGCGAGATCCTGTCCAAGACCGCCATTGCCGAGATGGTCTGGGACATCAATTTCGACAGTGACGCCAACGTGGTCGAAGTGGCGATCAAACGCTTGCGCGCCAAGCTCGACGGGCCATTCGAACACAAGCTGCTGCACACCATTCGCGGCATGGGCTACGTGCTGGAGCGGCGCAGTGTTTAAGCGCCCCGCCGCCCTGAACTCCATCGCCATGCGCCTGAGCGCAATGTTCGCCCTGGTGGCATTACTGGTGTTTGTGCTGATTGGTGGAGCGCTGTACCAGCAGGTCGACAAAAGTATCGGCCGCCTGCCTGAAGCGGAGCTGGATGCCCGCTACAGCGTGCTTGAGTCATCGATCAACCGCTACGGCAACGCCGAGCACTGGGCCAAGATGAGCACCAAGCTCAAGCTGCTCAGCGAAGAGGACAAACGCATCCGGTTTTGGGCGATCAGTTCAGACCCGGCCTATGAGTACGGCAACCCCGAGGCAGCCGTGCGCAAATTTGCCCAAGGACCCGTGGGCGTGCAGGACTTGCGCCTGCCCGGCCAGGCCTACCCGTTCAAAGTATTGATCAGCGAAATTCCAGCCAAAGAGCAGCGCCCGGCGCTGCGCTTTTTGATTGCCATCGATACCCAGACCTTTCGCCAGACCCAGCATCACTTGCTGCTTGCCCTGATAAGTCTGGCAACGATTGGCGTACTGCTGGCCTCATTGCTCGGCTATTGGGTGGCGCACATCGGCCTCAAGCCGCTGATCAAGCTGTCTGAAGAAGCGCAAAAGCTGGCTCCACCGCGCCTGTCGGGGCGTTTGCACCTGGCACCGCTGGCTCCGGAGCTGGACCAACTGGTCAGTGCCTTCAATTCGACCCTGGACCGCGTCGAGCAGGCCTGGACCCGGCTGGAGTCATTCAATGCGGATGTGGCCCATGAACTGCGTTCGCCGCTGACCAATCTGATTGGCCAGACCCAGGTGGCGCTGACGCGGGGGCGTTCGGCCGAGCATTACTTTGAAGTGCTGCAGTCGAACCTCGAAGAGCTTGAGCGCCTGCGCAGCATCATCAACGACATGCTGTTCCTGGCCAGCGCCGATCAGGGCAGCAAGGCCAGCAAGCTGTCGAGCGCCTCCCTGGCTGATGAAGTGGCGACCACCCTGGAGTATCTGGAGTTTATTCTTGAAGACGCCCGGGTTGTGGTGCAGGTCAGCGGCGATGCCCGGGTCAATATCGAAAAACCCCACCTGCGCCGGGCGCTGATCAACTTGCTGAACAATGCTGTGCAGCACACCGAAGCCGGGCAAGCGATCGAGGTGTCGATCGAGCAGAATTCCGGGCGGGCCATAATCAGCATCAGCAACCCCGGCCTACCGATTGCCGCAGAACACTTGCCGCGCTTGTTCGAGCGTTTCTACCGGGTGGACGCGGCCCGCCACAACAGCGGTGCCAACCACGGGCTGGGGTTGGCCATCGTCAAGGCGATTGCACAGATGCATGGCGGCGAGGTGTTTGTGCACAGCGACGGCGGGCGCAATACATTCGGGTTGGATCTGCCCGCTTGACCTGTAGCACTGTAGATACTCTGTTGCAGGTCAAGCCCTATTGTGGGAGCGAGCCTGCTCGCGAACGACCTTCGCGAGCAGGCTCGCTCCCACAGTTGCAGTTTTCCTGTAGCTGCCGAGGCTCTAGTCCACGGCCCTCGCATTTGTTACTCAAAACGCAAAAGTCCTTGTCTAAAACAAGGCTTTTTCGCCCCTGCCTGGCGCTATAGATTTAACCCATCACACAGCACTTGCTAAGCAAGAAGGTCTTTGAAATGTCCAGCAGTATGGGTATGGCTAGCGTTTTCGTTTTGTCGTCTTTGTTGTTGTCGCCTTTGGCCATGGCGGAAGAGTCCCCTGCATTCGTCGCACAAAATGCGGCCCGCGCGGCATCGTTTGAACAGCATCAGGCAGAGCTGACAGCACGCCATCAAAACGACGCAAAACCGCAGCCTACACAGGCAAAAGCCAGTGTTTCCGATCAAGCCAAAGACAGCTGATTGCTCACTCGCAGACTTCCCGACCCAGTCGGTCATCTGTCACACATGTGACTGACTGTTTCAAAAGCCGCTATCATAGCGGCTTTTTTTTGTTTTAAAAAAAGCGCTGCCAACACTGGGAGCCCTTCGAACAAGAACAGAATTTGCAAAGAAAATAAAAACTGCCGCCACTTTCAAGGAGCAACAAACTGGTGAAGTACTCACACAAACTCAGTCCGTTATTCATTGCCCTGGCTGCAACGATCCCCACCTACGCCCACGCCGACGAAGACTCAACCAAAGACGGTTTTATCGAAGGTTCCAGCCTTAAGATCCACGCCCGCAATTACTATATGAACCACGATATCCGCAGCCCCCATGCTGATGACAGCAAGGAATGGGGCCAGGGTTTTGTCGGCAAGTTCGAGTCGGGCTTCACCCAGGGTACGGTAGGTTTCGGCCTGGATGCCTACGCCTTGCTCGGGCTCAAGCTCGATGGCGGTGGTGGCACCGATGGCAGCAGCATCCTGCCAGTCAGTGATGGCAACGGCAAAGCGCCTACCGCCTTTTCGTCTGCCGGTGCCGCACTGAAAATCCGCGCCTTCGATACCGAGCTCAAAGCCGGTGATATGTTCCTCACCAATCCGGTAATAGCCGGCGGTGAAACCCGCATGTTGCCGCAGACCTTTCGCGGTGTCAGCCTGACCAACACCAGCTTCGAAGGCTGGATGTTCGAAGGCGGCCAGGTCAGTTTTGAAAAACCTTACAACCAGAGTGGCATGCGCCGCCTGACCACCACCTACGGTGACCTGGGCGATCAAAGCAGCAAGCACATCACCTGGGCCGGCGCGTCCTGGAGCGGCGTGCCAGAAATCACCAGCAACCTCTACGCCGCCCAGTTGCAGGATATCTGGAACCAGTACTACTACGACTTTGACTACACCTGGGAGATGAGCGAGGGCATCACCCTCAACCCCGGCCTGCACTACTATCACACCCAGGACACCGGCAAGGCCCTGCTGGGCGATATCGACAACAACACCTTCAGCCTGCACCTGGCCCTCGGCATTGACGGCCACAAGGTGACCGCGGTGTACCAGCGGGTCAATGGCAACACGCCTTTCGACTATATCTATCAGGGCGACAGCGTTTACCTGGACAACTCGCAGCAATATTCGGACTTCAACGGCCCGAACGAGCGTTCCTGGAAGCTGCAATATGAGTATGACTTTGCCGGCCTCGGAATCGCCGGCCTGACCGCCAGTGCGTCGTATTCACGGGGTGAGCTGGACCTGACCAAGGCCGACCCCGACAGCATCGGCTACAGCAACTGGTACAACCCGGAAGGCAAGAACGCCCATCACTGGGAACGCGACCTGGGCCTCAAGTACGTGATCCAGGAAGGCAAGGCCAAGGATCTGGCAGTGACCCTGCGCTGGGCCACCAACCGCGGCAACACGGCCTACCAGAGCGTGGACAGCGATGTGGATGAGTATCGGGTGATCATCGACTATCCTATTGATGTGTTTTAATCCATGAACAAAGGGCCAGCGTAAAGCTGGCCTTTTCATATGATTGCGTTCATTTTATGGGGCCGAACCCAGGGCGACAATGAGCATGGCCATCAAGCATATCTTGCGCAGTAACGTGCTGACCCTACGCCTGCTGATCGGCGCCACAAGCGTTTCAATCATTGCCATTCTGAGCATCGTCAGCTTCCTGCTGGTACGCGAACACCGCACCGCAGAACTGGCCGCCATCCGCACTTCCCTCAATATCGTGCAGTTGGTCGGGCGTGACGTTCAAAACACGGTAAATCTCTACGACTCAGCGCTCAACGCACTGATCGACGTATCTAAACGCAGCGACCTGAACAGTGTCTCCCTGCCGCTGAAACATATGCTGTTGTTCGATAAAGCCGAACAGACCCCGGCCAATGGCGGCTTTTACCTGCTCAATGCCCAAGGCGACCTGGTCGCCGACTCACGCACTGAAGTCAGCCCCAAAGAAAACTTCAGCCACTGGCCAAGCTTTGTGGAACACCGTGACTCCAACAGCCCCAACCTGTTTATCTCCCACCCTTTTGACTCAGCTGAAAACGATGGCATTTGCTGCATCAGCTTCAGCCGGCGGATTTCCGGGCCTGACGGCAGGTTTCTCGGCGTCGCGGTGGCGCAGATGAAGCTGGATTATTTCAAGAACCTGTTCCAGAGGCTCGACCTGGAACCCCATGGGTTTATCCGTCTGATCAGTACCGATGGCACGCCACTGACCCAGCATCCGGAACCGGCATCCGCCGACGCGCACACCAACCTGAGCAACAACCCCGTGTTTGTCCGCTTTCTGCAAGAACACAGAGGCAGTTTTATCGCCCTCTCCAGCATTGATGGCGATGAGCGGCTGTACAATTTTTCCGAGGTCGGTGACCTGCCGTTGATTGTGGTGGTCTCACTGGCCACTGAGGATGTGTTCAGCGCCTGGAGGCGCAACGCCATTTTGGTCGGTATCGGTACGCTATTGTTGTGTAGCGCCCTGCTTACGCTCACCTGGCTGCTGGGTCGTGAATTGCATTTGCGTCAACGCGCCGAGCGCCAGCTCGAAGCGCTGGCAACCACCGACCCGCTGACCGGGCTGGCCAACCGCCGCAAGCTGGACCAGACCCTGGAACAGGAATGGCGGCGGGCGCAGCGCTCAGGCAAGCCGCTGTCGCTGATCATGTTTGACATTGACCATTTCAAGAATTTCAACGACACCTATGGCCATCAGGACGGTGACGAGGCCTTGAAACGTGTGGCACGGACTATCCAGCAGTGCATGCACCGTTCCACCGATCTGGCGGCCCGTTATGGTGGCGAAGAGTTTGCAGTGGTGCTGAGCGATACCGATGCCAGTGGCGCGTACAACCTGGCACAGAGCATCCGCCAGGCCGTCGAACAACTGGAACCGTTAACGCCCTCCCATCGCCGGCTCACCACCAGCATGGGGGTCAGTACCTGCCAGGTTAAACCGGGCGACCAGCTAGCAGGCTTGATCAACAGCGCCGATCAGGCCCTGTATCAGGCCAAGAAGGCCGGGCGCAATTGCGTAATCAGTGCAGCAGAGTTGTCCTGAGTGAGTGCCAGCCTTGAATGAAAGGCCCGCTGTACATGGTTTTTTCTTCAGAGGGTCAAGCCATTAAATATCATCTGCGCACACCGGTTATCACCCGCCGCATGCTGGTCTGGGCCAGCGCCTTGTCGGTGGTTGCGATTGTGAACATCGTCGGCTACCTGCTGGTCAGGGAATACCGCAATACCGAAGATGATGCGGCTCGCTCTGCCTTGAATATCGTGCAGCTGATCAGCCGTGATATCCGCAATACCATTTCCACCTATGACTCGGCGCTCAACAGCCTGGTCAGCCTGGTGCAAAGCCAGGCGCTGGCCTCGCTTTCGCCGCAGACACAACAACCCCTGCTTTTCGACAGAGCGGCCGAGGCGCCGTCCAATGCCGGTTTTTTTGTGCTGGATGCCGACGGCAAGGTGATTGCCGGCTCACGCCCGGTCGAGCCCCTGCTCAACAACGCTCGCCAACAGTCCTGGTTCAAGGTTCATCTCAAGGGGCAAACTGAAGGCATCTTTATCAGCCGCCCCTTGCCTGCCAGCGATGCCCCCAATGACTGGAGCCTGGTACTCAGCCGCAGGATCACTACCCCGGACGGCAGGTTTGGCGGCGTCGCCGTGGCCCTGATGAAGATGAGCTACTTTCAGAACCTGTTTCGCGGCCTGGACCTGGGCCCGAAGGGTAATATCAGCCTGGTCAGCAGCGAAGGCATCATGCTGATCCAGTACCCGGCCACCACCATGTTCTATACCGGCCAGGACCTGGGGCACACGCCGATCTTCCTGCGTTTTCTGACCGAGCGCCACGGCAGCTTTACCGCCGTGTCCGGTATCTATCACCTGCAGCGCCTCTACAACTTCGCCCAGATCAGCGAGTTACCCTTGCTGGTGGTGGTGGCTTTGTCCACCGAGCATATATTCAGCAACTGGCGACACACGGCCCTGTTGATCGGCAGCGCAACCCTGCTGCTGTGCCTGGGCCTGCTGTGGCTGACCTGGCTGCTGGTACGCGAATTGCGCCTGCGCCAGCGCGCCGAAGGCGAACTCGCGGCCCTGGCCGCCACCGACCCGCTGACCGGACTGGCCAACCGGCGCATGCTGGACAAGACCCTGGATCTGGAATGGCGCCGCGCACAACGTACAGGCGCGCCGCTGTCACTGATCATGATTGATATCGACCACTTCAAGCCCTTCAACGATGCTTATGGTCATCAGGCAGGGGATGAGGCCCTGCGCCAGGTCGCCCGGGTCATCAAGGCCAATGTGCGACGCCCCGCCGACCTGGTGGCCCGCTACGGCGGTGAAGAGTTCGCGGTGGTGCTGACCGAAACCGACGCGGCAGGCACGCGCCTGCTGGCAGAAAAAATTCGCGCCGCGGTTGAGCAAATGGAGCCGGTCGACCCCACCACCAAAAAACTCACTGTGAGCCTGGGCGCCTGCACCCGCTACGCCAAACCCGGCGACGACCGGGAAGAACTGCTCAGCACTGCCGACAAAGCGCTTTATCAGGCCAAAAAACGCGGGCGCAATCGGGTGATGGATATCAATGAAACCGGCCTGAATGCGCTGAAACCTAAAAACGAAACATAAAAAAAGGCCACCCGAGGGTGGCCTTCAAAAACTAGAGAAAGAAGTTTTACTTAAACTGCCGCAACCGGACGCATATACGAAATCGGTGCAGTGCTGGCATCTTCAAAGGTCACGACTTCCCACGCATCGGTCTGTTCAAGCAGCTTGCGAATCAGCTGGTTGTTCAGTGCATGGCCAGACTTGAAGCCCTTGAATTCACCGATCAGGCTATTGCCCAACAGGTAAAGGTCGCCAATTGCATCGAGGATCTTGTGCTTCACGAATTCGTCTTCATAGCGAAGGCCGTCTTCGTTCAGTACACCATCCGCGTCGACCACGATGGCGTTTTCCACGCTACCGCCGAGTGCGAGGTTGTGCTTGCGCAGGTACTCGATATCACTCATGAAACCAAAGGTACGCGCGCGGCTGACTTCTTTTACAAACGAAGTGCTGGAAAAATCCACGGTTGCACTTTGGGTGCGGTTACGGAAAACCGGGTGATCGAAATCGATCTCGAAGCTCACCTTGAACCCTTCGAAAGGGACGAAAGTGGCGCGCTTGTCGCCATCTTCCACTGTCACTTCACGCAGGATGCGGATGAACTTCTTCGGCGCGTCCTGTTCTTCCAGGCCGGCAGATTGAATCAAGAACACGAAAGGTCCGGCGCTACCGTCCATAATCGGGACTTCAGACGCGGAGAGTTCGACGTAGGCGTTATCGATCCCCAGGCCAGCCATGGCCGAGAGCAAGTGCTCTACCGTGTCTACTTTTACGTCGCCGTTGACCAACGTGGTCGACATCGTTGTCTCGCCGACGTTTTCCGCGCGCGCAGGGATCTGCACAACAGGGTCAAGGTCTGCACGACAAAACACGATGCCGGTGTCCACAGGCGCAGGCTTGAGGGTCAGGTAGACCTTCTCACCGGAGTGCAGGCCGACACCTGTGGCACGGATAATATTTTTCAGGGTGCGTTGTTTAATCATGGCATTGGCCGCTTCAGCGCAAATTGCGAACTGGTATCAACAAAGGCTGGCGATAATAGCAGACCGAGCCTTTGCTGAACACCAATCACCTTAATACCCCTGATTGATTTCATTAATCAGCCTGGCGACGCAGGAAAGCCGGGATGTCCAGGTAATCCAGATCATCTTGCGGATTGAGCTTGGCAGCAGTCGTCGCGCCTTGCTGGGCCTGGTTGCGCATCACGGTCGGGCGATCCAGATCACGGTAGTTGACCACCGGTTGTTCCTGACGCTCGGTACGGGTTTCCTGACGAACAGGGGCGCTGTGCGCTGCCGAAGCTGCGTACGAAGCCTGCAGGGTGTTGTCGACAACCTTGACCGGCTTCTCGATTTTTGCACCCAGACCGGTAGCAACCACGGTGACATGCAGCTCGTCACGCATGTCCGGATCGATAACAGTACCGACCTTGACCATTGCGTGTTCCGAAGCGAAGGCTTCGATGATGCTGCCCACGTCGGAGTACTCACCCAGGGACAGGTCAGGGCCGGCGGTGATGTTTACCAGGATGCCGCGAGCGCCTTCCAGGTTCACGTCTTCGAGCAACGGGTTGCGAATGGCCGCTTCGGTGGCCTCACGTGCACGGTTCGGACCGCTGGCGCAGCCAGTGCCCATCATCGCCATGCCCATTTCGCTCATCACGGTGCGTACGTCGGCAAAGTCGACGTTGATCATGCCCGGACGCTTGATGATGTCGGAGATACCGCGAACGGCACCGGCCAGTACGTCATCGGCCTTGGCGAACGCAGACAGCAGGCTTGCGTCTTTACCCAGGATGGTGAGCAGTTTTTCGTTCGGAATCGTAATCAACGAATCGACGCTTTCGGACAGCAGACGAATACCTTCGTCGGCGATCTGCATGCGCTTGCGACCTTCGAACGGGAACGGACGGGTCACCACCGCAACGGTGAGGATGCCCATTTCCTTGGCCACTTCGGCAATGATCGGCGCAGCACCGGTACCGGTACCACCGCCCATGCCCGTGGTGATGAACACCATGTTGGTGCCCTGCAACACTTCAGCGATACGCTCGCGGTCTTCCAGGGCAGCCTGGCGACCGACCTCAGGGTTCGCGCCGGCACCCAGGCCCTTGGTCACGCCAGTGCCCAGTTGCAGGATGGTACGCGCACCAATGCTTTTGAGCGCTTGTGCGTCTGTGTTGGCGCAGATGAATTCCACGCCTTCGATGTTGCTCTTAACCATGTGGTTAACAGCATTGCCACCGCCACCACCAACACCGATAACTTTGATTACCGGGCTTTGCGGGATGTTGTCTACGAGTTCGAACATGGTCCCTCTCCTTTCATTTCTCTAGTTTTTTTCGCCTACTTCTACCGCTTTGAATCTGTTTACAGCTCAAGCTTTAAAAGTTGCCCTGTACCCAGCGCTTGAGGCGCTCAAGCACAGGGGCTTTTTGTTCGTCACTGCTGTAGTTGTCGCGGTTGCTGATACCCGATATCGAAATACCGTCTGACTGCTTTTGCAGCCCGTACAACAACAAGCCCACAGCGGTGGAATAAATCGGATTGCGCACAACGTCGGTGAGGCCCTTGAAACTGTGCGGCACACCCAGACGGACCGGCATGTGGAAGATCTCTTCGGCCAGTTCGACCGCGCCTTCCATCTTTGAAGTACCACCGGTCAACACGATGCCCGCCGGAATCAGGTCTTCGTAACCGCTGCGACGCAGCTCGGCCTGAATCAGGGTGAACAGCTCGTCGTAACGCGGCTCGACCACTTCGGCCAGGGCCTGACGGGACAGTTCACGGGGTGGGCGATCGCCCACGCTTGGCACCTTGATGGTTTCGCCGGCACCGGCCAGTTTGGCCAGTGCACAGGCGTAACGAATCTTGATTTCTTCGGCATATTGCGTTGGTGTACGCAGCGCCATGGCGATGTCGTTGGTCACCTGGTCACCGGCAATCGGTATCACTGCCGTATGGCGAATCGCGCCTTCGGTGAAGATCGCGATGTCGGTGGTGCCGCCGCCGATATCAACCAGGCAAACGCCCAGTTCTTTTTCGTCATCGGTCAGTACCGAGTAAGCCGATGCCAACTGCTCAAGGATGATGTCGTCCACCTCAAGGCCACAGCGGCGTACACACTTCTCGATGTTTTGCGCGGCATTCACGGCGCAGGTCACGACGTGAACCTTGGCTTCAAGACGTACGCCCGACATGCCCAGTGGCTCACGTACGCCTTCCTGGTTATCGATCACATAGTCCTGCGCCAGGGTGTGCAGCACACGCTGGTCAGCCGGGATCGCGACAGCCTGGGCGGCGTCGAGGACGCGCTCAAGGTCGGCGGTGCTGACTTCACGATCACGAATCGCCACGATGCCGTGGGAATTCAGGCTGCGGATGTGATTGCCGGCCACGCCGACAAATGCCGAGTGAATCCGGCAACCGGCCATCAGCTGCGCTTCTTCGATGGCGCGCTGGATCGATTGCACGGTGGACTCGATGTTCACCACCACGCCTTTCTTCAGGCCACGGGACGGGTGCGTGCCAATACCGACGATTTCGATCGTGCCGTCTTCACCGACCTCGCCTACCAGCGCAACCACCTTGGAAGTGCCGATATCGAGGCCGACGATCATTTTGCCGCTTTGCACATTTGCCATGGGTCCTGCCTCTTCTTAATTCTTCGCGACAGCGGGTTGGGCTATCGTGGGTGCCACAGGTTCCCGCCAGCCGACGGCCAATCCGTTGGCATAACGCAAATCGATGCGCGCTATGTTTGTAATCTGTTCTTTCAGCGTTTTTTCATAGATGGCTATGAAGCGACGCATTTTTTCTACCAGGTGATCGCGCCCCAACAGCAGCTCGATCCCGGGCCCTGCACTACCGGCTCCAGTGGTCAGGAACCAGCTACCGCGCTCACGCAACTCCAGCCGGGCTATGGAAAAGCCCATCGGCCGCAGCATCTGGCTCAACACCTGATACTGCTGCATCACCTGCTGCTGAGCCCGTTGTGGACCAAACAGCTGCGGCAAATGTTCGTAATTGGCCAGCTCACGCGGGGTGAACGCCTGGCCCTGGTTGTTCAACAGTGCCTCATCCCCCCAACGCGCAACCGGCAGTTGCTCTTCAAGGCGAATCACCACCTGGTCGGGCCACACGCGACGGACTTCGGCGTGGGCGATCCAGGGCATCTGCTCGAGCTCGGTGCGCATGCCTTCCAGGTCTACGGTGAAGAAGCTCGCTGCCACATAAGGGGCAATGCGCTGCTGCACGGCTTGCTGGCTGATATAGGTCAAATCGCCCTGCACGTTGATATTGGTGATCGGGCGGTCGGCATAGGGCATCAGGCGCTGTGCACCTTCATAGGTGCCATAACCCAACGCCACCAGCAGCACCGGCCAGAACAACGCTTTCAAAAAGCCGAAATTGGCTTTTGGCAAACGCACCGACATCGGCTCTTTCGCCACCATCCGGCTGGCGCCACGCGGCACCGGCTTGCGGCCGGGAGCGGGTGGTTGATGACGAAGCGATGCACCTTGCATGGACTTAACCCCGCGCCTCTAAACTTGCCGCCAGAATCGACAGCACCAGCTGTTGGAAATCCAGACCCGCCGCCTTGGCCGCCATCGGCACCAGGCTGTGATCGGTCATGCCCGGCGCGGTGTTGACTTCCAGCAGCCAGAACTGGCCTGCGGTGTCCTGCATCACGTCCAGACGCCCCCAACCGGCAATGCCGATCGCCTCGCAGGCTTTCGCCGTGAGGTCCATGAGCTCCTGTTCCTTGGCACTGTCGAGGCCGCACGGGATCCGATACTGGGTATCGTTGGCCACGTACTTGGCGTCGTAGTCGTAAAAGCTGTGGGGCGTACCCAGGGCAATCGGTGGCAACACCTGGTCACGCAGGGTGGCGATGGTGAACTCGGGACCTGTGATCCACTGCTCAACCAACACTTGCGAGTCGTACTTGCTGGCATCGGCCCACGCGACGATCAACTCGTCCACGTTACTCACTTTGGCCATACCGATACTTGAACCTTCATGAGCCGGTTTGACGATCAAAGGGAAGCTCAGTTCCTTGGCCGCAGAAATACAATCGGCTTCGCTGCTCAATACTGCGTGACGTGGCGTTGGAATACCCAGGCTGTGCCACACCTGTTTGGTGCGCAGCTTGTCCATGGCCAGGGCCGACGCGAGGATGCCGCTGCCGGTGTAAGGAATGCCCAGGCACTCCAGCAGGCCTTGCATGCTGCCGTCTTCACCGCCACGACCATGAAGGATGATGAACGCGCGGTCGATTTTTTCGCTGGTGATACGGGTGATGAAGTCATCGCCCACATCGATACCGAAGGCATCCACACCGGCGCTTTGCAGCGCGCCCAGCACGGCATTGCCCGACTTCAACGAGACTTCACGCTCAGCGCTTTTGCCGCCGAACAACACGGCCACACGGCCGAAATCGGCTGGGGCAATGGTCGAGAACAGATTGGCATAGGCAGCAGTCATTTCAACTTTCCTTCACTGGTAGCGGCAACAGCGCCGGCGAACAGCGGGCTCTTGATAAGTTGCGGTGCCAGACGGCCGATATCGCCCGCCCCTTGGCACAACAGAATGTCGCCAGCGCGCAGCAGCGGCTTGACGATCGGCGCCAGCTCGACGCCGCGCTCGATGTAGATCGGGTCCAGCTGGCCGCGCTGACGGATGCTGTGGCACAGCTGGCGGCTGTCAGCCCCGGGAATCGGCTCTTCGCCAGCCGGGTAGACTTCCATCAACAGCAATACGTTGGCATCGGCCAGTACCTGGACAAAATCGTCGTACAGGTCACGGGTGCGGCTGAAACGGTGCGGCTGGTACACCATCACCAGGCGACGTTCCGGCCAGCCACCACGTACGGCCTTGATCACCGCGGCGACTTCGGTCGGGTGGTGACCGTAGTCATCGACCAGCATCACGCTGCCGCCATCAACTGGCAGCTCGCCATAAACCTGGAAGCGTCGCCCCACCCCTTCAAAGCCCGACAGGCCCTGAACGATGGCTTCATCGCTGATGCCTTCATCAGAGGCTATGCAGATGGTGGCCAGGGCATTGAGCACGTTGTGGTTGCCCGGCATGTTCACCGACACATCCAGCGGCTCGCGGTCAGGGCGCAACACGGTGAAGAAGGTTTGCATGCCCTGCTGGCGCACATTGATCGCGCGTACATCAGCGTTTTCGCTGAAGCCGTAGGTCACGGTCGGACGCTTGACCAGCGGCAGGATTTCACGCACCACCGGATCGTCCAGGCACAGCACGGCCAAGCCGTAGAACGGCAGGTTGTGCAGGAACTCGACGAAGGTCTTCTTCAGCTTGTTGAAGTCGCCTTCGTAGGTCGCCATATGGTCGGCGTCAATATTGGTGACCACCGCCACCAACGGCTGCAGATGCAGGAAGCTGGCATCGCTTTCATCAGCTTCGGCAATCAGGTAACGGCTGGTACCCAGTTGTGCATTGGTACCGGCTGCATTCAGGCGGCCACCGATCACGAACGTCGGGTCCAGGCCACCGGCCGCGAACACCGAGGCCAGCAAGCTGGTGGTAGTGGTTTTGCCGTGGGTACCGGCAACAGCGATACCGTGGCGATAGCGCATCAGCTCGGCCAGCATCTCGGCACGAGGCACCACCGGAATGCGGCGCTCAAGTGCGCTCGCAACCTCGGGGTTGGAGGTATTCACGGCACTCGATACCACCAGCACATCGGCGTTGGCAGCGTTCTCGGCGCGGTGGCCGATATAAATGTGTGCGCCGAAGGACTCGAGCCGCTCGGTCACAGGCGAAGCGTTCAGGTCCGAGCCCGACACTTCATAGCCCAGGTTCAGCAACACTTCGGCGATACCGCACATTCCCACGCCGCCGATACCGACGAAGTGGATGCGACGGATACGGCGCATTTCCGGTTGTGGCATAGCTTTTTGATTCTCAACCATTGGCCACCTCCAGGCAGATATCTACAACGTTGCGGGTCGCATCGGGTTTGGCCAGGCGGCGGGCATTGGCCGCCATGCTGTTGAGTCGTTCCGGTTGCATCAAAACCTCTGTCAGGCGTGCAGCCAGTTCGGCTGCGCCAGTTGTCGCTTGCGGCATCAGGAAGGCTGCGCCCTCGCGTGCCAAAAAGTCGGCGTTACGGCTCTGATGGTCATCGATCGCGTGGGGCAATGGCACCAGCAGCGAAGGCAGACCGGCCGCAGCCAGTTCACTGACGGTCAGCGCGCCTGCGCGACAAACCACCAGGTCGGCCCAGCCATAGGCATGGGCCATATCCTTGATAAAAGGCTGTACGTCAGCCTCGACGCCGACCGCGGCATAACGCTCGGCGGTAATCCGGTCATGCTGCTTGCCGGCCTGGTGAAACACTTCAGGGCGAACGTCAGCCGGGACCTTGGCCAGCGCTTCAGGCAACAACTTGTTCAACGGCTCGGCGCCGAGGCTGCCGCCCAGTACCAGCAAGCGCGCCTTGCGCCCTTCGAGCGCAGCCCGAGGCGCCAGGGTAAACAGCTCGGGGCGTACCGGATTACCGGTGCTACGCAGCGTCTGCGAGGCTGCAAAGGTGCCGGGAAAGGCTTCGCACACCCGACTGGTCATCGGCACCAGCAGGCGGTTGGCCGTACCGGCTACCGCGTTCTGCTCGTGAATGATCACCGGTACACCGCAGGTTTTCGCCGCCAGGCCGCCAGGCCCGGTCACGTAACCGCCAAAACCCAGCACACACACCGGCTTGAGTTGACGAATGATCCTGCGCGCCTGAAACAGCGCCTTGAGCAGTACAAAAGGGGCCTTGAGCAACGACAGCTTGCTCTTGCCACGCAGGCCCGCCACGTTAATCAGGTGCAGTTTGAAACCGGCAGGCTCGACCAGTTCATTCTCGATGCCACGGGGCGTACCGAGCCAGTGCACGGTGTAGCCGCGGGCTTCGAATTCGCGGGCGCAAGCCAGCGCCGGGAACACGTGGCCACCGGTGCCGCCCGCCATGATCAGCACGTTAGCGCCCATGGGTCGGCTCCTCTGCAAAGTCGCTTTCTTTGAAATCGGTCTCTTCACTGCCCAGGTGGGTTCGACTCTCCCACTCGATGCGCAGCAACAGCCCCATGCACACGCAGCAAATCACCAGCGAGCTGCCGCCATAACTGAGGAACGGCAGGGTCAGGCCCTTGGTTGGCAACAAGCCGACGTTTACCCCGATATTGATCAGGAACTGGCCGATCCACAGGAACGACAGGCCGTAGGCCATATAAGCCGAGAAATACTGCTTGGCGCGCTCGGCCCACATGCCGATGTACATGCCGCGCACACACACAAATACGAACAGGGCCACGGTCAGCAGCGAGCCGACAACACCCAGCTCTTCTGCCAGTACCGAAAACACGAAGTCGGTATGTGCTTCAGGCAGGTAGAACTGCTTCTGCACACTGTTGCCCAGACCGACACCAAACCACTCGCCGCGACCGAAGGCGATCAGGGCCTGGGTCAACTGGTAGCCGGAGCCGAACTGGTCGGACCACGGGTCGGTAAAGGTAATCAAACGCGCCATGCGGTAAGGCTGTGCCTGTACCAGCACGAACACCGCGCCGACAGCCAGCGCCACCATCAGAGCGAAACGGAACAGGCCGACACCACCGAGAAACAGCATGGCAGCAGCGGCGCCCATCATCACAACCGTGGCTCCGAAGTCGGGCTCCATCAGCAGCAGGCCGGCCATTGGCAGCAGCACGATAAATGGCTTGAAAAAGCCCATCCAGCTATCCCGCACTTCCTTCTGCTGACGCACCAGGTAGCCCGCCAGGTAGATCACCACAAAGACCTTGGCGATCTCCGAAGGCTGCACGTTGAAGAAGCTGAAACCGATCCAGCGCATCGAGCCGTTTACCTCACGGCCAATGCCCGGGATCAGTACGGCCACCAGCAAACCGAATGCACCGATCAGCAACATGAAGCCCATGCGTTGCCAGGTCGCGATCGGCACCATCATGGTCATGATGCATGCGCCCAGGCCGAGCACGATGTAAAACAGGTGGCGGATCATGTGGTACAGGGTGTTGCCCGACTGCAACGCCGCCACTTCGGACGAAGCCGAAGTGATCATCACCAGCCCCAGACCGAGCAAGGCCAGGCAACCGGCGAGCAACGGGAAGTCGAGGTCGATGCCACGGCCCGTAATCAGCGGTGAAGGATAAGGTTTGAGGATGCCGAACATCATGCCAGCACCTCCACGGCGCGAGCGAACAACTGGCCGCGCTCTTCGTAGTTTTTGAACATGTCGAAACTGGCGCAGGCTGGCGACAGCAAGACTGCATCACCCGATTGCGCCAGTGAGCGGCTCAGTGCGATGGCTTCGTCCAGCGAACCGGCACGCACTTGCGGCACGGCATCGCCAAGGGCGTCGGCTATCAGCCCCGCATCACGACCTATCAACACTGCCGCGCGGCAGTGCTTGGCAACCGAATCACGCAAGCCGCTGAAATCCGCGCCCTTGCCGTCGCCACCGGCGATAAGGATCAGCTTGCCATCCATGTCCATCCCCAGCCCTTCGATAGCAGCCAGTGCCGCGCCGACGTTGGTGGCCTTGGAGTCGTTGTAGTAGCTCACGCCATCCAGCTCGCGCACCCACTGACAGCGATGCTCAAGACCGGTGAAATTGCGCAGGCTGGCGAGCATGGCGTCGAACGGCAGACCAACCGCGTGACCCAGCGCCAGGGCAGCCAGGGCATTGGCCTGATTATGTGCGCCACGCACTTTCAGCTCGCGCACGGGCATGAGGTTCTGGAATTCGAAAGCGAGGTATTTTTCGCCGTTTTCTTCACGCAGGCCGAAGGCCTTGAAGTCCGGCGCGCTGAGGCCGAAAGTCCAGCACGGCTGACCTTCGCTCATCAGCGGGCGGGTCAGGGCATCCTGACGATTGACCACCACCTGCCGGGCGCCACGGAAGATCCGGTGCTTGGCCAGGTGGTACGCAGGCAGGCCGCTGTAGCGGTCCATATGGTCTTCGCTGACATTGAGCACTGTGGCCACTTCAGCACCCAGCTGGTTGGTGGTCTCCAGCTGGAAGCTCGACAGCTCCATCACGTACAGCTCGATATCATCGCTGAGCAGGTCCAGTGCCGGCGTGCCAAGGTTGCCACCCACCGCAACGCGCTTGCCGGCTGCCGCAGCCATTTCACCGACCAGGGTGGTCACGGTGCTTTTGGCGTTGGAACCACTGATTGCCACGATAGGCGCTTTCGCGTTACGCGCGAACAGGTCGATGTCGCCCGACAGTTTCACGCCGCGGGCAGCAGCAGCTTGCAGCGCCGGAGTCGCCAGGGCCAGGCCGGGGCTCACGTAAAGCTCGTCGGCGCGGCACAGGAATTCGACATCCAGCTCGCCACAACGCACTTCCACTTGCGGGTAGTCACGGCGCAGCGTGGCAAGCTCCGGCGGGTTTTCCCGCGTATCTGCCACGGCAAACGACACGCCCCGTTGCGCCAGGAAGCGCACCAGGGACATGCCGCTCTTGCCGAGGCCGACAACGATGCGGAAGTGGTCAGAAGCGATCAGAGACACAGGTTCTACCTCAGCTTCAGTGTGGCAAGGCCAACCAGCACGAGGATCACGGTGATAATCCAGAAACGGACAATCACACGCGGCTCAGGCCAGCCTTTGAGTTCAAAGTGGTGATGAATCGGCGCCATGCGGAACACCCGCTTGCCGGTCAACTTGAAGGACGCTACCTGGATCACCACGGACAGGGTTTCCATCACGAACACACCGCCCATGATGAACAACACGATTTCCTGGCGCACGATCACGGCGATAGTGCCCAGAGCTGCGCCCAGCGCCAGTGCGCCAACATCACCCATAAAGACTTGTGCCGGGTAGGTGTTGAACCACAGGAACCCGAGACCGGCGCCAATCAATGCGCCGCAGAACACAATCAACTCACCCGCGCCCGGTACATAAGGGATCAGCAGGTAGTCGGCAAATTTCACGTTGCCCGACAGGTAGCAGAAGATACCCAGCGCACCGCCGACCATCACGGTGGGCATGATCGCCAGGCCATCGAGGCCGTCAGTCAGGTTGACCGCATTGCTCGAACCCACGATCACAAAGTAGGTGAGAACAACAAAGCCGATGCCCAGCGGAATGCTGGCGTCCTTGAGGATGGGCAGGATCAGCGTGGTTTCCACCGCGCTTGGCGCCGTCACGTACAAGAAGATCGCCGCGCCCAGACCGAACACCGACTGCCAGAAATACTTCCAGCGGCTTGGCAAGCCACGGGAGTTTTTTTCGATTACCTTGCGGTAGTCATCCACCCAGCCGATGGCGCCGAACAACAGGGTCACGATCAGCACGACCCACACATAACGGTTGCTCAGGTCAGCCCACAACAGGGTGCTGATGGCGATGGCCGACAGGATCAACGCGCCGCCCATGGTCGGAGTGCCCGATTTAGACAGGTGCGATTGTGGGCCGTCATTACGTACCGACTGGCCGATCTGACGGTTTTGCAGGGTGCGGATCATCCACGGCCCCAGGCACAGCGACAAGGTCAACGCGGTCAGCACCCCGAGGATCCCGCGCAGGGACAGGTACTGGAAGACCGCGAAGCCTTTATGGAACTGTTGCAGATACTCCGCTAGCAGCAGCAGCATTAATGTTTCTCCCCGCTGGAACCGCACAAAGCCGCAACGACGTTTTCCATCGCAGCGCTGCGCGAGCCCTTGATCAAAATAGTGGTGTTTGTTTCGTGCTCAGCGCGAAGCGCCTTGATCAGGTCAGCCTGATTGGCGAAGTGACGAGCCTGGTGTCCAAAAGCAGTGACGGCATGAGCCATCATGGGTCCCACCGCATAGAGCGCTGAAACTTTGTCGGCGGCATAAGCGCCTACTTCACGATGTCCTTGCTCCGCCCACTCACCCAGTTCGCCAATATCTCCGAGCACCAGGACGGTGCGGCCGGAAAAGGCGGCGAGTATATCAACGGCAGCGCACATTGAGGTGGGGTTTGCGTTGTAAGTGTCATCAATAATTCGCAGGCCCGCGGCGGTCAATTGCGCGACAGCGCGACCTTTTACCGGCAACACGGCTTCAAGGCCGGTTTTGATACCAAACAGCGACACGCCGAGGGCGTGAGCAGCTGCCGCAGCGGCCAGTGCGTTGGCCACGTTGTGGGTGCCCAACAGGTTAAGTTGGACCTGCTCGCTACCCAGCGGGCTGTGCAAGGTGAAGCCCGGGCAACCGCGAGCGTCACGGCTCAGATCGCTGGCATAAAAATCGGCTTGAGGGTTGTTCAAGGCAAAACTCAGCACCTTGCGCCCCGCTGCCCGGTTCTTCCAGATGGCGAATGCCTTGTCATCCAGATTCAGGACAGCGATTCCGTCAGCCTTCAGCCCTTCGATGATTTCGCCCTTGGCTTCGACGATTTTATCCGGGCCACCGAACTCGCCCACGTGGGCAGTACCGGCATTGTTGAGCACGGCGACATGGGGCTGGGTCATGGCCACGGTGTAGGCAATTTCGCCGAGGCGTGAAGCGCCCAGTTCAATAACCGCAGCCGTGTGCTCAGTTGTCAGTTCCAGCAGCGTCAACGGCACGCCCAGATCGTTGTTCAGGTTGCCTTTGGTTGCCAGCACCGGGCCACGGGTGCGCAGAATGCAGGCGAGCATTTCTTTGACCGTGGTCTTGCCGCTTGAGCCGGTAATCGCCGCCACCGGTTTATCGTAGCCGGCACGGTTGAGCGCACCCAGGCGACCCAAAGCTTCGCGGGTGTCCTTGACCACCAGTTGCGGCAGCGCCGACTCCGGCACTTCGCGCTCAACCAGCGCGGCAACGGCGCCCTTGGCAGCCACTTCATTGAGGTAGTCGTGGCCATCGAAACGCGGGCCGGTCAGCGCAATAAACAGCTGACCCTTGCTGATCGCCCGGCTGTCGATGCTGACCCCGCTGAAACGGCAGTCGACTTCAACCACACGCCCCTGCAGGGCAGCAGCCACTTCACTGAGCAACAGAGGCTTAAGCATGGGCAGCCTCCCAAGTGTTCAAGGCTTTTTCGGCTTCGACCAGATCAGAGAAGTCATGGCGTTCGCCGTTGATTTCCTGATAGTCCTCATGACCTTTACCCGCCAGCACGATCACGTCTTCTGCCTGTGCATTGGCAATAATCCGGGCAATGGCATCGCCGCGACCGGCGACAAAGGTGACGTTCTGCGGCGCAGCGAAACCGCCACGGATATCATCGAAGATCTGCCCTGCAGCTTCGGTGCGCGGGTTGTCGTCAGTGACCAGAACACCGTCAGCCAAACGCTCTACCACCTGCGCCATCAACGGGCGCTTGCCGCGGTCACGGTCGCCGCCGCAGCCGAACAGGCACAGCAGTTGGCCCTTGGCATGCGGGCGCAGGGCTAGCAGTACTTTTTCCAGTGCATCCGGGGTGTGGGCGTAGTCGACCACCACCAGCGGCTTGTTGCCGCCACCCAAACGCTGCATGCGACCGACCGGGCCTTCCAGCTTGGGCAGCACTTTGAGAATTTCGTCCAGCGGGTAGTCCAGCCCGAGCAAGGCGCCAACGGCAGCCAATACGTTACTCAGGTTGAAACGCCCCAGCAGCGAGCTGCGCAACAGATGCTCGCCTTGCGCCGTCACCACGGTGGCCCGCACACCGTCATCATCAAAGATGGCATCACGGCAGTACAAGGTGGCCCCTGTGTCCTCAAGGCTATAGCTGATCAGGCGCGACTCATGCTTTTCAGCGGCCAGTTGGCGGCCAAATTCATCGTCCAGGTTCAGCACCCGGCAGCGCAGGTCCGGCCAGGCAAACAACTTGGCCTTGGCGGCGGCGTAAGCCTCCATCGTGCCGTGGTAATCCAGATGGTCGCGGGACAGGTTGGTCAGCACGGCGACGTCGAATGCCAACGCACTGACGCGACCCTGATCCAGGCCATGGGAAGAAACCTCCATCGCTACCGCTTTGGCCCCGGCCTTTTTCAGGTCGGCGAGCATGGCCTGTACGGCAATCGGGTCTGGCGTGGTGTGACGGCCACTTTGCAGCGCGCCATAAAAACCGGTGCCCAGGGTGCCGACGATGCCGCAGTGCTGACCCAGCAGGTCAAGCGCCTGGGCCACCAGCTGAGTGACGCTGGTTTTGCCGTTGGTGCCAGTGACACCTACCAGATTCAGATGCCGGCTGGGCTCACCATAAAAACGCCCGGCGATATCCGACAGCTGGGCCGCAAGGCCCTTGACCGGAATCAGCGGCACGGCAGAGATAGGCAGCACATCAGCGCCGTCCACTTCATAGGCCACGGCAGCAGCGCCGCGCTTAAGGGCGTCAGCGATATGTTCACGACCATCGAGCTTGCCGCCAGGCACCGCAAGGAACAGATCACCTGCGCGTACATTGCGGCTGTCGAGGGTCAGTTCACGGATCAGCAGATCGTGACCGGCGTGAGGAAAAATCTTGTTCAGGCTCAGGGACATTAGCCACGCCCTCCTTTGGCTGCTGCAGCGGCTGCCGCTGCTTGTTGCTCCGCTGCCGTTGGCAGGTTATCCGGGATCACGTTCATCAGACGCAGCGTGCCGGACATGACTTTGCTGAATACCGGTGCCGAAACCAGACCACCGAAGTAGCCCGCCTTGCTCGGCTCATCGATCACCACGACGATCGCGTAACGCGGGTCGCTCATGGGACCAAAGCCGGCAAACAGGGAACGGTAGGAGTTCACTGCGTAGCCTTTTACGCCACCACCCGTGGTTTTACGCGCCGTACCCGACTTGCCGCCGACGTGATACGCCGGAACCTTGGCACGCCATACACCACGCGGGTTTTCGATTACTTCCTGGAGCATTCCCTGCAGCGTCTTGGCGACTTGCTCCGGCATGACCTGAGCGGCCTGAACAGGTTTGTCCTTGTCTGTCTTGAGCAGGGTCAGCGGAGCGAGCTTGCCGTTGTTGGCCAGGGCCGAGAAGGCATGCACCAGCTGGATCGCGGTCACGGACACGCCGTAGCCGTAAGACAGGGTCGCGGTTTCCGCCTTGCGCCATTCACGATAGTTGGGCAGGTTGCCCACACGCTCGCCCGGGAAGCCCAGACCGGTGTCCTGGCCCAGGCCCATCTTGGCCATCTGGCGGAAGATCGCTTCACCGCCGATATCGAAGGCCACCTTGCTCATCCCCACGTTACTGGAGTTGATCAGGATGCCGGTCAGGTCGAGTACCGGACCTTCAGTGCGCGATACGTCACGAATGGTGTATTTGCCCAGCTGCAAGGTGCCCGGGTACACCTCAACCTTGTCGGTGGGTTTCCAGCGCCCGGTTTCCAGGGCGGCACTCATGGAGATCGGTTTGACCGTCGAGCCCGGCTCGAACACGTCGATCATGGCGCGGTTACGCATCATCGCCGGTTGCAGGTTGCGCCGGTTATTCGGGTTGTAGGTGGGCTGGTTGACCATGGCCAGAATCTCGCCGGTCTTCACATCCATGATCACCAGGCTGCCAGCCTTGGCGCCGTTCTCGACCAGCGCATTGCGCAGTTCGCGGTTGGCCAGGTATTGCAGGCGCAGGTCAATCGACAACGCCAAGGTCTTGCCGGCCTTGGCGTTTTTGGTCACTTGCACGTCTTTGATCAGACGCCCGCGCCGGTCCTTGATCACTTGCCGCTTGCCCGGCACCCCGGCCAGCCATTCGTCATAGGCCAGTTCGACGCCTTCGCGTCCTTTATCGTCGATATCGGTAAAGCCGACCATATGCGCCGTCACCTCACCCGCAGGGTAGAAACGACGGAACTCTTCAATGCCATAAACACCTGGCACCTTGAGGTCGAGCACCACCTGGCCCTGCTCGGGAGTCAAGCCCCGCACCAGATAGATAAATTCTTTGTTGGCTTGCTGTTCCAGGCGTGCGGTCAGCACCTTGGGGTCTTGCCCAAGCGCGTGTGCCAGGGCTGGCCAACGGTCTTTGGCAACCTGCATTTCCTTGGCATTGGCCCACAGGGTGGTCACCGGCGTGCTCACGGCCAAGGGCTCGCCATTGCGGTCGGTAATCAGGCCACGGTGTGCAGGGATAGGGATATGCCGCAAGCTGCGAGCATCGCCCTGGCCCTTGAGGAAGTCATGGTCGATAACTTGCAGATAAACGATCTGGCACGCGATTGCACCTACCAGCAGTGCCAGCAATGCCAGCACCACACGAAAACGCCACGGATAGAGCGCGCCTTCGAGTTTGATCATGGCGCCACCATTCGAACTTCTGCTGCGCCAGGAATGCGCATCTTCAGTTGTTCGCTGGCCAGGGTTTCGATGCGGCTATGGGCAGTCCAGGTGCTCTGCTCGAGAATCAGGCGGCCCCATTCGGCCTGCGCCTTGTCCCGTACGCTCAGCTCCCCGTACAGGGTGTTGAGCAACTGGCGGTTCCAGTGGGCGCTATACGAAACGCCCACAGCCGAAACCAGCACGCCAATAAACAACAGCAGCATGAAAAAACTTCCGCCGGGAAGTGGTTTGGCGAAGAGCTTGTTCAACGAAGCTTCTCCGCGACGCGCATGACAGCGCTGCG
>Ga0302347_1001056_pt1 | contig 35929 bp, 33 predicted proteins | sample PhyWR1_FD_202178 | JGI IMG/M metagenome (GOLD analysis project Ga0302347, IMG submission 202178) | Leaf surface microbial communities from wheat plants in UC Gill Tract Community Farm, Albany, California, United States - DLSL W.R1 (v2)... | ecosystem: Host-associated > Plants > Phyllosphere >... | reverse complement strand
CAGCAGTTGTCGTACTCGAAGCCACCGAAGGCTTCCAGGGTACGGTTGCGGTTGTAGTCGTACTGCCAGCGGCTGATGGCGTTCCATTGCGGCACGATCGGCCAGATAACCGAGAAGTCGTGCTGCTTGATCTTGTAGTAATCCTTGATGTAGCCAGGTTCACCCGGGGACAGATAGTCGCCACCGCCCACAGTCCACTTGCCGGTGTACTGGTCGTAGCGCACCTGGTCGTTGCGGTAGCGGAAGCCTGCGTTGACCACCTTGTTCGGGTTGTCTTCAGGCTGGTAGTGCATCATCGCACTGCCTGAGCGCGGGCTGCGGGTTTCCGGGTCCCAGTTGTAGTCGGCAGTCGCACGCCAGTCGCGGTTGAAGCGATAAGCGTACTCAAGGGCATAAGGGGATACGCTGGAGGTAGCGTCTTTGCGGTCTGCGTCAATGCCCGGCAACTGAACTTTGCGGTCCTTGAAGTAGTAAGCCTGGCCAACGCTGATACGTTGACGCTCAAAGCCGTTGTCTTCGATCAGGCGGCTGGTCAGACCCAGCGACAGCTTGTTCTCGTCGCCCACACGGTCGGTGCCGGTGAAGCGGTTGTCACGCCACAGCGAGGAATAGCTGAAGGTGCTTTCGCTGGTGTCGAAAATCGGGATGTCATCCTGATTTTTCTCCGGCACATACAGATAGAACGCACGCGGCTCCAGGGTCTGGCGGTAGTTGGTGCCGAACCAGTTGGTGTTGCGGTCGAAATACAGGCCGCTGTCGACGCTGGCGATTGGCACGCTGCGGCTGACCGAGCTGTCGAACTTGCCGCCTGCAGTTGTCAGCTGGGTTTTACCGGTGCCATCCAGATCCAGATCGTACTGGGTGTACATGTACTTCAGGGACGGCGTCAGGAAACCATAGCTCCAGTTCAGCGGCAGGCTGACACTAGGGGCAAGGTTCATGCGTGTGCCGTTGGCACGGGCCAGGCCAGTTACGTTGGTATCCAGGCGCTTGGCGGTGGTGCCGTCTTCGTTGGTGTAATTGCCGTTTTCCAGGTCGCGATCGAATCGCACCAGCTCGGTGTTGTACGCGAAGTTCAGGCCACCCGGGTGAGTTGGCAGCATCCCGTTGAGGGTGAGCTGCGGCAACATGTCGTAAGGCGTGATCTGGGTAACGGTGGCCAGTTGATAGGCCTGCACGTTCAGCTTGGCGGTGTAGTCATCGCCACGGTAGCTGACGGCGCCTTGCTGGTTCAGGTAGTCACGGCTTTCAACACCGATCTGGTCACTTTCCAGGTCCTGGAAGTAATACGGATCGCTGATCTTGGTGTAGTCGACTTCAGTCAGTACGCGGGAGTCCAGGCCACCCTTGTGCTGCCAGTTGAGCATGTAGCGCTTGTCGGTGTAGTCGGTCTGGCGCTTGCGGTCGTCGTTATCGTCGTTGAGGTACGCGGCACCGAACTGGCCTTCGCTGGACTCGGTCAGGTAGCGGAACTCGCCTTCCATCAACAGGCCGCGCTTGGTCATGTAGCGCGGGTACAACGTGGCATCGTAGTTGGGTGCCAGGTTGAAGTAGTACGGGGTCACGAGCATAAAGCCGGTGTCGGTGCTGCTGCTGAAGGACGGCGGCAGGAAACCGGACTGACGGCGATCGTCGATCGGGAAATAGATGTAAGGGGTATAGAACACCGGAATGTCCTTGACCCGCAGCGTCACGTTGGTCGCCGTACCGAAACCGGTGGCCGGGTTCAACGTGATGTTGTTGCCCTTGAGCTGCCAGGCGTTGCTGCTTGGTTCGCACGTGGTGTACGTGCCGTCCTTGAGACGGATGATCGAGTCTTCAGCGCGTTTGGCATACAGCGCACTGCCGCGGATGCGCGACTTGTGCAGCACGTATTCGGCGTTGTCGACCTTGGCCGCACCGGTGTCCAGTTGCACATCGGCGTGGTCGCCGACGATCAGGGCACCGTTGTCACGCAGGCGTACCTTGCCATTGAGCTCGCCACGGCTTTCAGCCTGATACAGGCTGGCTTCGTCGGCTTCGATCTGCATGCTGCCCTGACGCATCACGACGTCACCGGCCAGGGTCGCAATCTGCTCATCCTGCTGATAGCGGGAGGCCTTGGCGCCAATAAAGGTCGGGGCGTCGCTTTTGCTGGTCGGGTCGTTCATGCCCGGACGGATGGGCTCCACGTACGAGCCGGAGCAGTACGGACCGGTTTCGGCCAGCTGGGCCGGGGTCAGCTTGTCGCGTGGTACCCAGTCGAGGTGGCTGTAGTCGTCGCTGCGCGCCTTGAGACCGCGGCCCTTGGCCTCGGTTACCAGCGGGGTCTGTTGGACCTGCTCGCTGGTCTCGCCGCTGGCACCTGCAGTCCCGTCGCTGTGCGACGGACGCGGTGGCAGTTGCGCCACGTTGGTTTTTGGTGCGCAATCCCAGCCACCCGTAGCCGACACGGAACAGTCATACTGCTCCTCGGCAAAAGCGAACGGCGTGGCTAAAGGTTGCATGGCCAGCAAACTGCCGGTTACCAGCAACGGAAATTTTTTACGAAACGCGGGGGATTTCAATGCCATCTTATTAGTCCGGGCTTCCTGCGTGCCATCAGCCCGCGGTGGGGGACCGCACGCCTATCGATGGTCTGGAAAAGATTCTGGATAATAAAGCATGACCCGCTTGACGGCTAGCGCCGTCGGAGACCCTTGTAATGCCTGACCAAGATGTACGCTTGCAACACCTGAAAGTTTGGCTGGATGAGCAGTTGGCGACCCTGTTCGAGAACGAGGGTTGGGGGGCTGTGCCCCCGGCCACGTTGACTGCTGCCAGTAGCGATGCGAGTTTCAGACGCTATTTCCGCTGGGAGGGCGATGGCCGCAGTTTTGTGGTCATGGATGCTCCGCCGCCCCAGGAAAACTGCAAACCTTTCGTCGATATTGCTGATTTTTTGCGGACTTGCCTGATTAACGTCCCGAAAATTTACGCTGAGGATCTCGATCGAGGCTTTCTTTTGCTCAACGATCTGGGCAACAAGACCTTCCTGGACGTGATCAACAGCACCAATGCCGACGAATTGTTCAAGGATGCCATCGAAGCCCTGCTGGCCTTTCAGCAACTGCCGATGACCGAGCCTTTGCCAAGCTATGACGTGGCCTTGCTGCGCCGCGAGCTGGAGCTGTTCCCCGAGTGGTACGTGCGTGCTCACCTTGGAGTGGCTTTCAATGAACAGCAGCAGGCCGCCTGGCAACGGGTGAGTACGCTGCTGATCGACAGTGCCCTGGCGCAGCCCAAAGTGCTGGTGCACCGCGACTTTATGCCGCGCAACCTGATGCTCAGTATTCCCAACCCCGGTGTGCTGGATTTCCAGGATGCGGTGTATGGCCCGGTGACGTACGACATTACCTGCCTGTTCAAAGACGCCTTCTTGAGCTGGCCTGAAGAGCGCGTGCGTAACTGGCTGCAGGATTACTGGAAACTGGCACTGCCGCTGGGCATCCCGGTGCAGCCGAATTTTGAAGAGTTCCTGCGCGCCAGCGACCTGATGGGTGTGCAGCGGCATTTGAAAGTCATCGGCATTTTTGCCCGCATTTGCCATCGCGACGGCAAGCCGCGCTATCTGGCCGATGTGCCGCGCTTCTTCTCTTATATAGAAGCAGTGTTGGCGAGACGTCCCGAGCTGGCAGAGTTGGGTGAGCTGTTCACCAGCCTGGGGCTGGTCAGCGAGGCCGATGCATGAAAGCGATGATTCTGGCCGCCGGTAAGGGCGAGCGTTTACGGCCGCTGACCCTACATACGCCAAAACCCCTGGTGCGCGTTGGTGGCGTGCCGTTGATCGAGTACCACTTGCGGGCGCTGGCAGCGGCGGGTTTTACCGACATTGTGATCAACCACGCCTGGCTGGGTCAGCAAATTGAAGACCACCTGGGCGACGGATCGCGTTTTGGCGTGAGTATCAGCTACTCCCCGGAAGGCGAACCGCTGGAAACCGGAGGCGGGATTTTCAAGGCGCTGGCGTTACTGGGGGATGGCCCGTTTGCTGTGGTCAACGGTGATATCTGGACCGACTACGACTTTGCTGCCTTGCGCCAACCCCTGGCCGGCCTGGCCCATCTGGTGCTGGTGGGCAACCCTGCGCACCACACCAGCGGGGATTTCAGCCTGGATCACGGGCGGGTTCAAGATGGCGTGCCGGGTGCCGATACGCTGACCTACAGCGGAATCGCGGTGCTCGACCCCGGGTTGTTCCAGGGCTGCACCGCCGGTGCTTTCAAGCTGGCCCCGCTTTTACGCAAGGCGATGGCCGCAGGGCAAGTGACAGGTGAACAATTGCAAGGACATTGGGTAGATGTGGGGACGCACGAGCGCCTGGCCGAGGTCGAGTCGTTGATCAAGGGCAGCCGCTGACATGTTGTGGCCAGGGACTCTGATTGGAGCCGGAGCAGGCTTTTTCATTGCCAGTATTCCGGGGGCCATGCTTGGCGCTTTTTTGGGGCAGGCGCTGGACCGGCGCTTGCAGCTGCACAGTTGGGCCCATCTGCTGGAGCGACTTGGCGCCCGGCCAGTGTTGCGTAACGATGAATTGCTGTTTGTGCTGCTCGGTCGCCTGGCCAAAAGCGCAGGGCGAGTGACTAACCGGCACATCGAGCAGGCGCGGCTGGAAATGCGCCAGCTCGACATGGCGCCCGTTGCGCAAAAACGCGCCATCGCGGCGTTCAACCGCGGCAAGTCGGGCAGTGATTCGTTACGCGGTTATCTGCTGCGCCTCAAAGCCCAGCCCAATGCGGCTGAAGGTGTGTTGCGTGCCTGTTGGCGGATGATTCTGGCGGATGGCCGGGCCGCCCCCCAGGAGCGCGAACTGATCGTGCTTTGGGGCGGCTGGCTGGGCTGGTCCCGGCAAAGGGTGCTGGCGTTGGGAGGTGAGCATCAAGCCCATCAAAAACCCCTCGCGGCCCGCGGCGGTACTTATCAACAAGCGCTGATGCTGCTTGGGGTGACGGATGCCAGTGACCCAGAGCAGATCAAACGTGCTTACCGGCGCCTGCTCAGCCGTCATCATCCGGACAAGGTTGCCGGCACCGGGGCCAGCCCGGCGCAGGTGCGTGAAGCCACGGAAACAACCCGCGAGTTGCATCAGGCTTACGCCCTGATCCGTGAGCGTCGCGGTTTTTAGCCGCAGTTACTTATCCACAGGCTGCGGGCTGAGCCAGCCGCGCACCCGGCGGAACAGCTGCTCCTGCTCGCCATTGCGGTTGCCTGGGGTGGCGAACAATCCTATCTGCTTGAAATTCGAACCGTTCGCTCGCTTGCTTGCCTGCAATCTTTGCAGGGCAGCTTCGCGGGCCAGGGGTTGGTCTTTATAGAAGATATCCAGCAGCGCCACGTTGAGTGCCGGGGTCAACTGGCTCAAGTCCGGCTCTGCCAGCACAGGTTTGCGGGCCGACACCATGATCAGTTTCTGGATCTGGGCAGGATGCTTTGCACTGATATAGCGCGATGCCCAGTAAGCCCCGGAGCCGTGGCCGAGCAGAACGATAGTGCGCATATTCTGGTGCTGGGCAAAGGCAATGGCCGCGTCAATGCGGGCGAAGATGCGATCGGCATCGACCTTGTCCAGATCTTGCCCGTTTTGAACTGCTTCGGGCTCCGGGCTTTCGGTACCGGCACTGGCCGCCTGCTCGATGGGTTTGGCTGTGGTGCTGGCTGCTTTGCTGCTACTGTCTGTCGCAATTGTTGCAGGAGGCTTCTCTGGTTCAGCTTCCCGCGCCTGGCTGGCTCCGCTTTGCACGTCAGGCAAGCTCAGGCTCAGGCTGGCCCAGTTGGCGTCCGGCAGCTTGTTGCGCAGAGGGCCGACTGTCAGTGGCCAGTCAGCGGTTTCACCGGCTCCGGGAATGATGATGACCGCACCCTCGGGGGCGCTGCTGTTCGCGGGTTTCCACAGGGCCAGAAAACTGTCGTTGGGCGCCTGCAGTTGTTGTTGCTCATGTTGCGGCAATTGCCGCTCAAGGGCCGCCGCGTCTTCCTGGCTGCGCTCGGGCAACGGTTCGCGCACGACTGGCTTGGCCTCGGGTTCTGCCGCGGGCACGGGCAGGGCGAGCGGCAACATCAGGAACAGGCACAAAGCCGGCAGTGCCAGACGATAAGAAAACATCGGTTATTCCAGGCCAGAAGTAATACCGGCAGCGTAATGGGTTGATCAGTATTTGTCAGGGTGTGAGCGTTTAGATGAGACGTTTTTGCTATCTGTGGGTTATCGGCTGGTTATGGCTGCCCTTGACGGGATACGGCGCACCTGTGCCTGCGGCGCAATTGTCGGAGGACCAGCGCCAGTGGCTGACCGAGCATAAAGAGCTGCGCGTGGGGCTGGTCTTGCAGGCACCCTATGCCAAGTTCGATCAACGTCTGCAGCAGTTGTCGGGGGCCAATGTCGAGCTGATGAAGTGGCTGGCCGAGGCTCTCAATGTCGAGCTGTTATGGCGTAACTACCCGGACCTGACACAACTTGAACAGGCTGCTCGCGCCGGAGAAATCGACCTGGTGCCGGGCTTGACCCAAACCCCGGCCGGTTTGCGGCTATGGCAGTTTTCCGATCCTTATATGCGGGTCCCGCAATTGCTGGTGGGCGTACGCAATGGCACCGGCTCGGTGGATCTTGAAAGAGTCGACAGCCAGACCCGTGTCGCGGTGCGCATGCCCAGTGCCACAGCTGATTTTCTGCACAGCAGCTACCCCGGCCTCAATCTGCAGGGGGTACCGCTGGAGCGTCAGGCCTTGCAGTTGTTGCTTAGCCAGCAAGCCACCTACGCGGTGATCGATGAAGCCCAGCTCAGCCGCTTGTCTGCAGAACCGGAGTTCGCCGGGCTGGCGGTCGTGGGGGATGTTGGCTTGCCGCAATTGCTGCGCGTTGCCACGCGCCGTGACTGGCCGCAACTGGCCGGGATCGTCGAGCGCGGGTTGCATGCGATCCCGGCGCGGGACATGGAACAACTGCACAGCCGTTGGCTGCAACCCAAGTATCCGCACCTTGGGCCGTCGCCCGGCTTTTGGCAGAACCTGTGTCTATTGATCGGTACGTTGCTGCTGGCCAGCATGGCCATTTTGGTGTGGCAGCGCCGTCAGCAATCGGCTCTGGAGCGCGCCTTGCTCAGCGCCCGCGAAGATATCGTGCTGCGCACTGCCAGTGCAGAGGCCTTGCGCCTGAGCCAGTTTTCAATCGACCAAAGCCCCGTGGGCATTCTCTGGGTCAATTGGGACAGCCATGTGCGCTACGCCAACAGAGCGGCAGAAGAGATGCTCGGCTATGAGTCGGGAGCCGTGCTGGAGCGGCCGCTGAGTGATTTCGAACCGGGCTTGAACATGGATCGCTGGTTGAACATGTGGCGCCGTGCCCGCAATCGCAAAGAAGGCGTGTATCGCAGTGAAACCCTGTGTGTGCGGGCGGATGGCAGCGAATTTCCTGCCGATGTGACCTTGAGTTTCCTGCGTTTCCAGACGGCGGAATATCTGGTGGTGTACCTCAATGACATCACTGAACGGCACCGGGTGCAGGCCGCCCTGCAAGAAAGCGATGCTCGCTTGCAGGGCATTGCCGCCAACGTGCCGGGCCTGGTGTTTCGCCTGGAGCGCTCCCTGCTGACCGGCGAACTGGACTTTCCCTATATCAGTGAAGGCAGCGAGAGCCTGGCGGGATTTTCCCCGGCAACATTGCGACTGCGCGAAGTGGGCTTGCGCAGCCTGGTACACCCGGATGACCGTGCTGATTACCACCGAGTGCAGGACCTGGCGCTGGACAGTGACAGCGATTGGTCATGGCAAGGTCGAATCCTGACTCGCCAGGGCCAGCAGCGCTGGGCAGAGATAAAGGCCATTACCCGTCGCCTGGATGATGGCACTGTGGTCTGGGACGGGATTGTCTGGGATATCAGCGAAAGCAAACGCATTGAACTCGAACTAGACAGCTCCCGCGGACAACTGCGTGAGTTGTCGGCGCACCTGGAAAGCGTTCGCGAAGAAGAAAAGGCGCGTATTGCCCGTGAAGTTCATGATGAGCTGGGGCAGATGCTGACGGTACTCAAACTTGAAACCTCGATGTGCGAGCTGGCCTATGCCCAGCTTGACCCCGGGTTGCATGAGCGGCTCAACAGCATGAAAAAGCTGATTGCCCAACTGTTCCAGTTGGTACGGGATGTGGCCACTTCCTTGCGCCCACCGATCCTGGACGCGGGCATCAGCTCGGCCATTGAGTGGCAGGCCAGACGCTTTGAGGCGCGTACAAACATTCCGTGTCTGGTGCAGGTCCCCGAACTTTTGCCGCCGCTTGGCGCTACCAAGGAAGTAGGGTTGTTCCGCATTTTGCAGGAAGCGCTGACCAACGTGATGCGCCATGCCCATGCACACACGGTTGAGCTGACCTTGAGTGTGGAGGGCAAGGCGCTATGCCTGAGCATCAGTGATGATGGTCAAGGCTTTGTGCCAGGTACTTGCCGGCCGGCATCCTTTGGTCTGGTGGGGATGCGCGAGCGGGTGTTGATGTTGGGTGGAACGCTGGCTTTGCACAGTGTTCCGGGGGAGGGGACGACCCTGACGGTACGCGTGCCTTTGGTTGATAAATGTTGATGAGGAAGTGCTTGTGATTCGTGTACTGGTAGCGGAAGACCACACCATCGTGCGTGAAGGGATCAAGCAATTGATCGGCCTGGCCAAAGACCTGCTGGTGGTAGGGGAGGCCGGCAATGGCGAGCAATTGCTGGAAACGCTGCGTCATGTGCCGTGCGAAGTGGTGCTGCTGGACATCTCCATGCCCGGGGTCAATGGCCTGGAGGCGATACCGCGGATTCGTGCCTTGAACAATCCACCGGCGATTCTGGTGCTGTCGATGCACGACGAGGCGCAAATGGCAGCGCGAGCGCTGAAATTTGGCGCGGCGGGTTATGCCACCAAAGACAGCGACCCGGCGCTGTTGCTGATGGCGATTCGCAAAGTGGCGGCCGGCGGTCGTTACATCGACCCGGATCTGGCCGACAGGATGGTGTTCGAGGTGGGCCTGACTGATTCGCGGCCCTTGCATGCGTTGCTGTCCGAGCGTGAATTCTCGGTGTTCAAGCGACTGGCCCAGGGTGATAACGTCAACGATATAGCCCAGCAACTGGCGTTGAGCGGCAAGACCATCAGCACCCACAAGGCGAGGCTGATGCAAAAGCTCAACATCACGTCTCTGGCGGAACTGGTCAAATACGCAATGGAGCACAAGTTGTTGTAGCGACTTGCACCTTTCCCTGTGGGAGCGGGCTTGCCCGCGATGGCATCGCTGCGGTTTGTCTGACAGACCACGGTGCCTGAATCGCGAGCAAGCCCGCTCCCACAACTTATCTGTTTACGACGCTTTTGGCCTGCCCTCGGGCCATGTTGCCGCACTTGCCCGGCGCGACCATTCCAATCACGACATCCCTGTAGGGCAATCCCTACCCAAGGCCTTCCAGGCCCCTGATGTAAATCTCTCTTGCGCCCCGATTTCTGAGGGGGGGCCGCTTCTTTAGTCTTGGGCTACGGCAGTCCAAAACAAAAGGTGTGGTTATGAGTGAGGTCAGTGCAAGCGCTGGGGCGGATGAGATTCTGGTCAGCTTTCGTGGCGTGCAAAAAAGCTACGACGGCGAAAACCTGATCGTCAAAGATCTCAATCTGGATATTCGCAAAGGCGAGTTCCTGACCTTGCTCGGGCCTTCCGGGTCGGGCAAAACCACCAGCCTGATGATGCTCGCCGGCTTCGAAACACCCACCGCCGGTGAGATTCTGCTGGCCGGTCGCTCGATCAACAACGTGCCGCCGCACAAGCGCGACATCGGCATGGTGTTCCAGAACTATGCGCTGTTTCCGCACATGACTGTGGCCGAAAACCTCGGTTTCCCCCTGTCGGTACGTGGCCTCAACCGCACCGATATCAGCGAGCGGGTCAAGCGCGTGCTGAGCATGGTGCAGCTCGACGCTTTCGCCCAGCGTTACCCGGCCCAGTTGTCTGGCGGCCAGCAACAGCGCGTGGCCCTGGCCCGTGCCCTGGTGTTCGAGCCGCAACTGGTGCTGATGGACGAACCTCTGGGCGCACTGGACAAACAACTGCGTGAACACATGCAGATGGAAATCAAACACCTGCACCAGCGTCTGGGCGTGACTGTGGTCTATGTGACCCACGACCAGGGCGAAGCCCTGACCATGTCCGACCGCGTTGCGGTGTTCCATCAAGGCGAAATCCAGCAAATTGCCCCGCCGCGTATGCTCTATGAAGAGCCCAAAAACACCTTTGTTGCCAACTTCATTGGCGAAAACAACCGCCTCAATGGTCGCCTGCACAGTCAGGACGGTGATCGCTGTGTGGTTGAGCTGGGCCGGGGCGAGAAGGTCCAGGCGCTGGCGGTGAATGTAGGCCGTACCGGTGACCCGGTGACCCTGTCGATTCGCCCTGAACGTATCAGTCTCAATGGTTCCAGCGAGTCGTGCGCCAATCGGTTCTCGGGTCGGGTTGAGGAATTTATCTACCTGGGTGACCACGTGCGGGTACGCCTGGAAGTGTGCGGCATGAACGATTTCTTTGTGAAACAGCCGATTGCCGAGCTGGACCCCACCCTGGCCGTCGGCGACGTCGTGCCCTTGGGCTGGCAAGTCGAACATGTACGTGCGCTGGACCCTCTCTTAGAGGCGAATTGATCGCCCCGGCTTCACCAACCCTGCACAGTGGAGAACAACAATGCATGCATCCTTAAAGTTCACGGCCTTGAGTCTGGGCCTGATGTTCGCGGCCAGTGCCCTGGCCGCAACCGATCTGACCGTGGTGTCGTTTGGCGGCGCGAACAAGGCCGCCCAGGTCAAGGCGTTCTACGCACCTTGGGAAGCCAAGGGTGACGGCAAGATCATCGCCGGGGAATACAACGGCGAAATGGCCAAGATCAAGGCCATGGTCGACACCAAAAGCATCTCCTGGGACCTGGTAGAAGTGGAATCCCCGGAACTCTCCCGCGGTTGCGACGAGGACATGTTCGAGCCTCTGGACCCTGCGCTGTTCGGCAACCCCGAGCAATACGTCAAAGGCGCGATCCAGTCCTGCGGGGCCGGGTTCTTTGTATGGTCAACGGTATTGGCCTACAACGCCGACAAACTGAAAACCGCACCCACCAGCTGGGCGGACTTCTGGGATACCAAGACCTTTCCGGGTAAACGCGGGCTGCGCAAAGGCGCCAAGTACACTCTGGAATTCGCCTTGATGGCCGACGGTGTCGCGCCCAAAGATGTCTACACCGTCCTGGCAAGCAAGGACGGTCAGAACCGCGCCTTTAAAAAGCTCGATGAACTCAAGCCAAACATCCAGTGGTGGGAAGCAGGCGCACAGCCGCCTCAGTACCTGGCATCGGGCGATGTGGTGATGAGTTCGGCCTACAACGGCCGGATCGCTGCGGTACAAAAAGAAAGCAATCTGAAAATCGTCTGGAACGGCGGCATTTACGACTTTGATGCATGGGCCATCCCTAAAGGTCTGGGCAAAGCCAAGGCGGATGCCGCGAAGAAGTTCATGGCATTCACCCTGCAGCCACAACAGCAGAGCGTTTACTCGCAGAACATCGCATACGGCCCGGCCAACAAGGACGCAATGCCCTTGCTGCCTAAAGAGGTTCAGGCCGATATGCCAACCGCCCCGGAAAACATCGCCAACCAGGTGCAGATCGACGTCAGTTTCTGGGCTGACAACGGTGAGCAACTGGAGCAACGCTTCAACGCCTGGGCTGCCAAGTAAGCAGCACTGACATGCGGTGCTGCCCTTGGGTCGCACCGCCATCGTTTAAAGATTTTCGGAGTTCGCCATGGCCGTCGCCGTTCCCCTGAACGAGGTCTCCAGCCCCACCTTGAAAAAGCGCCTGGCGCATGCCGAGCGGGTTAACCGCTGGAAGGCGCAGGTGCTGATTGCACCCTTGGTGATCTTTTTGCTGCTGGTGTTTCTGGTACCGATTGCGGCTCTGCTTTATAAAAGTGTCGGCAACCCGGAAGTGGTCGAAGGTTTGCCGCGCACCGTGGTAGCCGTGCAGCACTGGGATGGCAAGGGCCTGCCCGCCGAACCGGTGTACCGGGCCTTGAGTGAAGACCTGGCCGAGGCCCGCAAGAATCAAGTTCTGGGCGATTTGTCCAAGCGCCTGAACATGGAATTGGCCGGCTATCGCAGTCTGCTGATGAAAACCGCGAAGGCGCTGCCATTCACGGCCGCACCTGAATCGTACAAGGAGGCGCTGGAAGGTGTTGATGAGCGCTGGGGCGACCCTGCCTACTGGCAGGCGATCAAGCGCAACAGTTCCAGTGTGACCCCGTTTTATCTGCTGGCGGCGGTCGATCACCGTATCGACGACCTGGGTGAAATTGCCCGGGCCACACCCGATCAGTCGATCTATCTGGACATCTTTGCCCGTACGTTCTGGATGGGTTTTGTGATCACCTGCATTTGCCTGGTGCTGGCTTACCCGCTGGCGTATTTGCTGGCCAACTTGCCGACACGGCAAAGCAACCTGTTGATGATTCTGGTGCTGTTGCCGTTCTGGACCTCGGTGCTGGTGCGGGTTGCGTCCTGGATCGTGTTATTGCAGTCCGGCGGGCTGATCAATAGTGCGCTGCTCAGCATGGGCCTGATCGACAAGCCTCTGGAGTTGGTGTTCAACCGCACCGGGGTTTACATCTCGATGGTGCACATACTGTTGCCGTTCATGATTTTGCCGATCTACAGCGTAATGAAAGGCATATCGCCGACCTATATGCGTGCAGCGATCTCCCTGGGTTGTCATCCGTTTGCCAGTTTTTGGCGGGTGTATTTCCCGCAGACCTATGCCGGTGTCGGGGCGGGCTGCCTGCTGGTGTTCATCATCGCCATTGGCTACTACATCACCCCGGCTTTGCTGGGCAGCCCGAACGACCAGATGGTCAGCTACTTTGTGGCGTTCTACACCAATACCAGCATCAACTGGGGCATGGCGACCGCATTGGGTGGCTTGCTGCTGCTGGCGACCGTGGTCCTGTACCTGATCTACAACTGGTTGGTAGGCGCCAGCCGCCTGCGTTTGAGTTAAGGAGAGCGCCATGCTGAGCCCATACATGTCACCCGTTGAGCGGGTGTGGTTCTACAGCTTGCGCATTCTTTGCGGGCTGATCCTGTTGTTTCTGATATTGCCGGTATTGGTGATTATTCCGTTGTCGTTCAATTCGGGCAGTTTTCTGGTGTATCCGCTGCAGGGGTTTTCGCTGCACTGGTATCAAGACTTCTTTGCTTCGGCCGAATGGATGCGCGCCCTGAAAAACAGCGTGATCGTGGCACCGGCTGCGACCGTGCTGGCGATGGTGTTCGGTACGTTGGCGGCGATCGGCCTGACCAGGGGGGATTTTCCAGGCAAGGCACTGGTGATGGCACTGGTGATTTCCCCTATGGTGGTACCGGTGGTGATTATTGGCGTGGCCAGTTACCTGTTCTTTGCGCCGCTCGGCCTGGGCAACAGTTACATCTCGCTGATTGTGGTGCATGCGGTGCTGGGCGTGCCCTTTGTGATCATCACCGTGTCGGCGACCTTGCAGGGCTTCAACCACAACCTGGTGCGTGCGGCGGCCAGCCTCGGGGCATCGCCCTTGACGGCGTTTCGCCGGGTGACCTTGCCGTTGATTGCGCCGGGGGTGATTTCGGGTGCGTTGTTTGCGTTCGCCACCTCGTTCGATGAAGTGGTGGTCACCCTATTTCTGGCGGGGCCGGAGCAGGCGACCCTGCCTCGGCAAATGTTCAGCGGCATCCGCGAAAACCTCAGCCCGACCATCGCCGCGGCGGCGACCTTGCTGATCGCATTTTCAGTGGTGTTATTGCTCACGCTTGAGTGGTTGCGCGGGCGTAGCGAGAAACTGCGCACGGCGCAGGTCTAGAACCAGCAGGCATCCCACAAAGGGTAATCACCGATCCGCGCGGTCAATTGGGCGCGGATCGGGTTTTTGATGATATAGCGGGCGGCGGCCTTGAGGTCATCCTCCTGGCGCAAAGCGCGGTCGTAGTAGCCCTTTTGCCATAGCCTGCTAGCGGATTGGGTGGCCCGGTTGACGGCTATGCTGCTGCGCGACTTGATGCGGCACATCAGTTCACCCAGGGTTTTGTTACGCAGTTCTACCAGCCAATGACAGTGATCAGGCATGACCACCCAGGCGATTGAGTGGACGATGCCTTCGTCGTGGGCTTGCTTGAGCTGATTGACCAGCAAGCGCCCTAGATGAAAGTCGCGAAATACTGGGCGTCTGTTATCGGTGACAGTCGTCAGCAGGTAGATACGGCCGGGTTCTGAGTAGCGGCCTTTAAGTAATTGGTTGCCGTTGTGAAAACGCGACATTCCTTTGCCCTCGTTATTCTGAATTTCTTTTTAAACCTAGACGTCGAGACGTATTGCGGTTGACGTGTTTGTTCGCAAAATATTGCAGGAAGGTCCTGCGGCCCTTATCGCAGCCTTCGGCAGCGGCTACAAAGTTGGTGAAAACCCTGTAGCCGCTGCCGAAGGCTGCGATCGGTCGCGAAGCGACCGCTAGGCGGTGTGCGGCACATAGCCAGCGGTATACAATGCGCGCCACCGTGTTTAGCCCACTAAAAGGTGCGTCATGCAGCCCTTCGCTATTGCCCCATCGATTCTTTCCGCCGATTTCGCCCGTCTCGGCGAAGAAGTGGACAACGTACTCGCCGCGGGTGCTGATATCGTTCACTTCGATGTCATGGACAACCATTACGTACCCAACCTGACCATCGGCCCGATGGTCTGCGCCGCCCTGCGCAAGTACGGCGTCACCGCACCCATCGATGCCCATCTGATGGTCAGCCCGGTCGATCGCATCATCGGCGACTTTATCGAAGCCGGCGCCACTTACATCACGTTCCACCCCGAAGCGACCCAGCACATCGACCGCTCCCTGCAATTGATCCGTGAAGGCGGCTGCAAGGCAGGTCTGGTGTTCAACCCGGCAACCCCGCTGGATGTGCTCAAGTACGTGATGGACAAGGTCGACATGATCTTGCTGATGAGCGTCAACCCAGGCTTTGGCGGGCAAAAATTCATCCCCGGCACCCTGAACAAGCTGCGTGAAGCCCGCGCGCTGATCGATGCATCCGGCCGCGAGATTCGCCTGGAAATCGACGGCGGCGTAAACGTTGGCAATATCCGTGAAATCGCTGAAGCCGGTGCCGACACCTTTGTCGCCGGTTCCGCCATTTTCAACACGCCAAACTATGAAGAAGTGATTCAGAAAATGCGCGCCGAGCTTGCGTTGGCCCGCCCATGAGCCGTTTTGAGCAGCTACTTCAGGGCCAGCTGCCAAAACTGGTGATGTTCGATCTGGATGGCACCCTGATTGATTCGGTACCGGATTTGGCAGAGGCCGTTGAGACCATGCTGCTCAAGCTGGGCCGCCCACCCGCCGGGATCGAAAACGTGCGGCTGTGGATCGGCAATGGCGCACCGATGCTGGTGCGCCGTGCTCTGACCGGCAATATGGACGGCAGCGGTGTCGATGACGCTGAGGCCGAACATGCACTGGCGATTTTCATGGAGGCCTACGACGGCGGCCATGAGCACACCACGGTTTACCCCGGTGTGCGCGAAAGCCTCAAGTGGCTGCAAAAGCAGGGCGTTGAAATGGCCCTGATCACCAACAAGCCCGAACGCTTTGTCGCGCCGTTGCTCGATGAACTGAAGCTGGGTCGGTTTTTTCGCTGGATTATCGGTGGCGACACCCTGCCACAGAAAAAACCCGACCCTGCTGCATTGTTGTTCGTGATGAAAATGGCTGGCGCGACCCCGGCCCAGTCGATGTTTATCGGCGATTCACGCAATGACGTACTGGCGGCCAAGGCTGCCGGCGTTCGTTGCGTCGCGTTGAGCTACGGCTACAACCACGGTCGCCCGATTGAAGAAGAGTCTCCGGATATGGTGATTGGTAACCTGCAAGAGCTGATAGCCGGTTGCTTAGAATCTGCGCCTGAGATAACGTTGGGCAATTCTGTTTCCCCCTCTCGAAGAGATTCCATCGTGGTGGTCACCCGCAAACTCTGGATGAAAGTCATCAAGGCCCTGGCCCGCTGGCGTTGGCGCGCCTGACTTGAATCTGGCCGCATTGTCGGCACGTTTGCAAACCTGACCGTTTTACCCTCAGACCACGAGGCACCTCATGATCCGCGAAGAATTCCTGCGTTTGGCCGCTGCCGGCTATAACCGTATCCCCCTTGCACGCGAAACCCTGGCTGACTTCGACACGCCGCTGTCGATCTATCTGAAACTGGCCGATCAGCCCAACTCCTATTTGCTGGAGTCGGTGCAGGGTGGTGAGAAGTGGGGGCGTTATTCGATCATTGGCTTGCCATGCCGCACGGTGCTGCGTGTGCATGATCACCAGATCAGCGTGACCCATGACGGTGTCGAGATCGAAGCCTGCGAAGCGCAAGATCCGCTGGCTTTCGTTGAAGAATTCAAGGCCCGCTACAATGTGCCGACCATCGCCGGTTTGCCGCGTTTCAACGGCGGTCTGGTGGGTTATTTTGGTTATGACTGCGTGCGTTACGTGGAAAAGCGTCTGGGCAAGTGCCCGAACCCTGATCCGCTGGGCGTGCCGGATATTCTGCTGATGGTGTCTGATGCCGTGGTGGTGTTCGATAACCTGGCCGGCAAGATGCACGCTATCGTGCTGGTCGATCCGGCGCAGCCTGACGCTTATGAAGAAGGTCAGGCCCGGCTCGAGGCCTTGCTTGAGCAACTGCGTCAGCCGATTACCCCGCGTCGTGGCCTGGACTTCACGGCACAGCAAGCGGCTGATCCGGTGTTCCGTTCCAGCTTCACGCAGGACGATTACGAAAAAGCCGTCGACACCATCAAGGACTACATCCTCGCAGGCGATTGCATGCAGGTGGTGCCATCGCAGCGCATGTCCATCGACTTCAAGGCGGCACCGATCGATCTGTATCGCGCGCTGCGCTGCTTCAACCCGACGCCGTACATGTACTTCTTCAACTTTGGCGACTTCCACGTCGTGGGCAGTTCGCCGGAAGTGCTGGTGCGGATTGAAGACAATCTGATTACCGTACGCCCGATTGCCGGCACCCGCCCGCGTGGCGCTACCGAAGAGGCCGATCTGGCGCTTGAAGAAGACTTGCTCAGTGATGACAAGGAAATCGCCGAGCACTTGATGTTGATCGATCTGGGGCGTAACGATACGGGGCGTGTTTCTGAAATCGGTTCGGTCAAACTCACCGAGAAGATGGTGATCGAGCGTTACTCCAACGTGATGCACATTGTGTCCAACGTGACAGGCCAGCTGAAAAGCGGGCTGACGGCGATGGACGCCCTGCGGGCGATTTTGCCGGCGGGCACGTTGTCCGGCGCGCCTAAAATCCGTGCGATGGAAATCATCGACGAGCTGGAACCGGTCAAGCGCGGTGTGTATGGCGGCGCAGTGGGTTACTTCGCCTGGAACGGCAATATGGACACGGCAATCGCCATCCGCACGGCTGTGATCAAGAATGGTGAACTGCACGTGCAGGCTGGCGGCGGCATTGTCGCTGACTCGGTCCCGGCCCTTGAGTGGGAAGAGACGCTGAACAAGCGTCGCGCCATGTTCCGGGCCGTGGCACTGGCCGAGCAGACTCCACGGGATTGATTCCCAGCCCTGTGTCGTAGCAGCTGCCGAAGGCTGCGTCCGATTGCGAAGCGATCGTAAATCCTGATAGCCCGGCTCATCTGAAAGACCGGGTTGGCAGACTTTACGACGGCTACGCCGCCGGACGCCGCCTGCGGCAGCTGCTACGAAGGGCGTCCTGATCAGAAATTCAGGCTAACCCCGATATTTACCCCCTGTTGCATGACCCCGTCACTCTTTCTCGCGTTGTAAGCCGCCCGCAGCATCAGGTCGGCAGTCAAATTGTGGCTGACCCCCAGGCTTACACGGGCAAGGTTGTTTGGCGGCGTATAGCCCTCGAGCTTGAAGCGATTGCTGGGCAGGCTGTTAAGTGCGATGTTCAGGCGCTGGGTATCGCTCTGGAACTCATGTTCATGGGCGGCCTCGCCAAACAACAGAGTCTGTGGGGTGGCCTGGTAACTGGCGAGCAAACCCGCGCCCAGGCGATTTGAAACCAGCGTCTGCTCTTCGTAGTTCAATGCAGTCGAACGCCGGCCCTTTTCTTCATAGCGGTTAACTTCCACCCGCGAGTAGTCGGCGCTGAGAAAAGGGGAAAGCCGCCACAGGTCTGAAGCCTGTGCGATTTCATAACCCAGGCGTGTACTTAGTGCCCGGAGATGGCCGTCGGCCTGGCCCTGCTCCATACCACTACCCACACCGAGCGCAAACTTTCGCTTCAGGCTGTCGTAATCCAACCTGCCCAGAGTCAGTGCGGCATCACCCCACCAGTGATTGTGCTGGTACTGAGCAAACAGGCTGCCCAGATAGCTGTTGAGCTTGTAGTCCGATTCATTGGCCCCGGTTTCCAGACGTTGCCGGTAAAATCCGCCTGCAATGCCCAAACGCCAGGTTTCAGACAGCCTGTAGCTGGTGCCGATATTGAGGTTGTAGCCTTTGCCATCTGCCTTCACGGCCGTGGTCTGCTTGTCGATTTCCAGGCGTTGCCCGCCACCGGCGAGCAGGGTTCTCCATTGGCCAACGGCTTGCCACTGACCGTTGTCGCCAGCCCATTGGTTGCGCAACTGGTCTTGATGGGCATTTAGTGATGCCTGGGCCATCACGGGTAACAGCGTCACCTCCCACGGGGCGGCCAGCAATGAGTAGGCATAGTCGGCGATTAACTGTTGCCCCGTTTCGGTGGGGTGGACCGAGTCATTGAACAACAGCCTTGTTGGGTCGGGCGTCTGGCTGCTGATACCGTACTGCGGGTTTTCCGTACATTCTTCGCCGCTGAAGCATGTGCCGACCAGATCCTGCCCGGTGGCCAGGCCATAGCGAGCGGGATCGATGATGGCCTCGCGCAGCAGAAGTGGAACATTGAGAGGAATTATTTCGGCGTCTATCTGGCTGAGTTGATGGGCCAGTTCGGTGTTGAACACCGCGCTGAGGTAGCTGCTGCCAGCCTGTGCAGGCGTGCCGTAAATGGCCGGGGTCAGGCCCAGGTCAGGCAACAGCCAGACCATGATGTAACGCGCCCCGGCCTGTTGCAGGGCGAAGGCGCTGTCTGACAGATTCTGCGCGGCTTTAGCTGCCTCGGCGGGGTTTCTCACTCTCTCATCGAGGAAGTCATTGCCGCCGCCCGAGATGAAATACAACGCTTTGGGGTCGGCTTTGAAACCGTTTTCCACAAGGTAGCCGCGTCGGCTGCGCAATGTTGAGCCTGCCCCGAACCAGTCTCTGGGTACGGTTACTTTTGACACTTTGGTAATGGATTTGAATATCTGGTCAGTCCGATAGCCGCCAACTGCCCAGTTGTTGCCATCGGTGTCGCCGGTCATCGACGTCGACGGCGCAAGATCGCCGGGAGCGATGCCCAGCTTTGCTCCCAACAGCATCGGTGCAACAGGCGCATAGGCTTCACCCTTGAACTCCTTGTAAGTAGGCCCGGTACGGTTGGTGAAGCGGGTGCTGTCGCCGACCGCGCCACTGAAGTCGATGTACTGCCCCGAGTCACTCAAACTGTCGCCGAACACGATCATTGTGGAGTAAGGGGTTGGGGCGGCGAGTACGCGTTCGCTAACGAAGGACAGGATGCATCCCGCCAGGGGGATGAGTAGTGAAAGTCTGCGCATGAGGAGGTCTATTTTTATTGTTGGGAGCGCGGACACTATCAAAACAATTAGTATTAAGTGTTTCGTGTCAAATAAAGACACAAAGTATTGTCCGTATGTTTTTCCCCGTATTTGCTGCCCCATGTTGCGCCTTCTGCGAGGCTACGTTACTGTGCCCTGACGTAGAAATGAGACCCTTCCTGTGTTGATCATCAGCAAACTCTTTATGCGAGTTCTCAAGGCCCACGGCCGTTGGCGTTGGCGCGCCTAATATTTCTCTGCCGGCCACGCCGGACCTGCCCCCTGCGTTTTCATGAATGGCTGCCCCCCGGTTGGTGTGTTCAATCCAGCAATCGAAACTGCGGGTAATGAATTCTGAAAACAGTTTTGAATGTCAGTGAATTCAGAGGTTTAGCAGCATGTTGCTGATGATCGATAATTACGACTCTTTTACTTACAACGTTGTGCAATACCTCGGCGAGTTGGGTGCCGAGGTCAAAGTGGTGCGCAACGATGAATTGACCGTGGCCCAGATCGAAGCGCTCAAGCCCGAGCGCATTGTGGTCTCGCCCGGCCCCTGCACGCCGAACGAGGCGGGCATCTCCCTCGAAGCCATCAAGCACTTTGCCGGCAAGCTGCCGATCCTGGGCGTGTGCCTGGGCCATCAGTCCATCGGTCAGGCCTTTGGTGGTGAAGTGGTTCGCGCACGCCAGGTGATGCACGGCAAGACCAGCCCGGTTTATCACCTCGATACCGGAGTGTTCCAGGGCCTGAACAATCCGTTGACCGTTACCCGTTACCACTCGTTGGTGGTCAAGCGCGAAACCCTGCCGGACTGCCTTGAGCTGACTGCCTGGACGCAGTTTGAAGAGGGTTCGGTCGACGAGATCATGGGCCTGCGCCATAAAACGCTGAACATCGAAGGGGTGCAATTTCACCCCGAGTCGATCCTGACCGAACAGGGTCATGAACTGTTTGCCAACTTTCTTAAACAAACCGGCGGCACGCGCTAAGGACTTAAAATGGATATCAAGACAGCCCTGAACCGTATCGTCGGCCACCTCGACCTGACCACCGATGAAATGCGCGATGTGATGCGCGACATCATGACCGGTCAATGCACCGAGGCGCAGATTGGCGCGTTCATGATGGGCATGCGCATGAAGAGCGAAAGCATCGACGAAATCGTCGGTGCCGTGACTGTGATGCGCGAGCTGGCAGACAAGGTTGAACTCAATACACTGGACGGCGTGGTCGATATTGTCGGTACCGGTGGCGATGGCGCGAATATTTTCAACGTGTCCACCGCTTCGGCGCTGGTGATTTCGGCCGCCGGCTGTACGGTGGCCAAGCATGGCAACCGCGCGGTATCCGGTAAAAGCGGCAGTGCCGACCTGCTGGAAGCGGCCGGTGTGTATCTGAACCTGACCCCGGTTCAAGTCGCCCGCTGCATTGACAGCGTGGGCATCGGTTTTATGTTCGCGCAATGCCATCATGGCGCCATGAAGCATGCGGCCATCCCTCGTCGTGATCTTGGCCTGCGTACCCTGTTCAATATGCTTGGCCCGCTTACGAATCCGGCTGGTGTATTGCATCAAGTGGTCGGCGTGTTCAACCAGGCGCTGTGCCGGCCTTTGGCTGAAGTGTTGCAGCGTCTGGGCAGCAAGCATGTGCTGGTGGTGCACTCGCAGGATGGCCTGGATGAGTTCAGCCTGGCAGCACCGACCTTTGTGGCGGAATTGCATAAAGGTGAAATCAAGGAATATTGGGTTCAGCCTGAAGACCTTGGCATCAAGAGCCAGAGCCTGTTTGGCCTGGTGGTCGACAGTCCGGAGCAATCGCTGGAACTGATCCGTGATGCCCTTGGGCGGCGCAAAACCGAAGCCGGCCAGAAAGCGGCTGAAATGATTGTACTCAATGCCGGCGCTGCACTTTATGCCGCGGACCTTGCCTACACTCTTAAAGAAGGTGTGGAATTGGCCCACGACGCGCTGCACACCGGCCTGGCCCGGGAAAAGCTCGAAGAGCTGGGCGCATTTACCGCTATTTTCAAGCAGGAGAATGAAGCATGAGTGTGCCAACCGTTCTGGAGAATATTCTGGCGCGTAAAGTTCAGGAAGTTGCCGAGCGCAGTGCGCGTGTAAGCCTGGCTGAACTTGAACGATTGGCGTCTCAGGCAGACCCTGTACGCGGCTTTGCCAATGCGTTGCTGGCACAGGCCAAGAAAAAGCAGCCTGCGGTGATTGCTGAAATCAAAAAGGCATCGCCGAGCAAAGGTGTGATTCGCGAAAACTTCGTGCCTGCCGAGATTGCTAAAAGCTATCAGGCGGGCGGTGCTACCTGCCTGTCAGTGCTGACCGATATCGACTACTTCCAGGGCGCCGATGCGTACCTGCAGCAGGCGCGAGCAGCCAGTACCTTGCCGGTTATCCGCAAGGACTTCATGATCGACCCTTACCAGATCGTCGAAGCCCGGGCGTTGGGCGCCGACTGTGTGCTGTTGATCGTCTCCGCCCTGGACGACGTAAAAATGGCCGAGCTGGCGGCTGTTGCCAAAAGCGTCGGGTTGGATGTGCTGGTTGAAGTGCATGATGGCGATGAGCTTGAACGTGCGCTCAAAACCCTCGACACGCCGTTGGTGGGTATCAACAACCGCAACCTGCACACCTTTGAAGTCAGCCTGGAAACCACACTGGACCTGTTGCCTCGCGTTCCCCGTGACCGCCTGGTGATTACCGAAAGCGGCATTCTCAACCGTGCGGATGTGGAGTTGATGGAAATCAGCGAAGTGTATTCGTTCCTGGTGGGCGAAGCCTTTATGCGTGCCGAAAACCCGGGCAATGAACTGCAGCGCTTGTTCTTCCCTGAGCGTGCTGCTGCAGTGACGGGCTCGACCCTGGATTGACCCAATCCCGCTCCCACAAGGGCTCAGTGTCTGATAAGGAATCCCATGACACCCATTCAGCAACTCACCGTCGAAGCCGGCCTCAAGGCCGAGCAGGATTTACTGGCAGCCGTGTGTGCCGGTGAGTACGAGGCGGGTGTGCTGTTCTGGCAGCCCACCGACCGGGCGCTGGTCATGCCACGGCGCTTGAGTCGCCTGGCGGGTTTTGAACAGGCCAGTGTCGAACTGGCTGCCAGTGGCTGGCCGATCCTGTTGCGTGAAACCGGCGGCGAGCCAGTCCCTCAGTCTGCTTCTACGGTGAACATCGCACTGGTGTATGCGCCTTTGCGCAGCGAAGGGGATCATGGTCGCATCGAAACGGCATACCGCCGTTTATGCGAGCCCATTTGTGATTTGCTGACGCAGTTGGGTGGGGAGGCGTCTTTGGGGGAGGTTGAAGGTGCGTTTTGCGATGGTCGCTTCAACGTCAATCTCAATGCTCGAAAACTGGTCGGTACCGCTCAACGCTGGCGCCAGAGCCAGGGCGGGCAGCGGCCTGTCGGCCTGGTGCACGGTGCGTTGCTGGTGGAAGACGAGCGTGAGTCGATGGTGGCTGCGGTCAATCGCTTCAACGTGCTGTGCAATCTGGAGCAACGTTGCCTTGCCGACAGCCATATTGCGCTGCACGAAGCTTTTGCCGCTCCAGATTTCTTTGAGCGCTTGAGTGCCAGTTATCAACAGATACTGGCGCCTCTACTCAAGCTTTAACGCGTGCCGAACACCACCATGGTCTTGCCTTTGACGTTGACCAGGTTCTGTTCTTCCAGGCTTTTGAGCACGCGTCCTACCATCTCTCGCGAACAGCCGACAATCCTGCCGATTTCCTGGCGGGTGATTTTGATCTGCATGCCATCGGGATGGGTCATGGCGTCAGGTTGCTTGCACAACTCCAGCAGGCATCGCGCGACTCTCCCGGTGACATCAAAGAACGCAAGATCACCGACCTTGCGTGTGGTGTTACGCAGGCGCTGTGCGATTTGGCCACTGAGAGCGTAAAGAATCTCTGGTTCTTGCTGTGTGTATTCTCTGAATTTCGGGTAGCTGATTTCCGCTAATTCGCATTCGGTCTTGGCTCGAACCCATGCGCTGCGCGTCTGCTCTTGTCCTGCCTGTTCGAACAAACCCAGCTCGCCGATAAAGTCGCCGCTATTGAGGTAGGCAATGATCATTTCACGACCCTCCTCGTCTTCAATCAAAACGGTTACCGAGCCTTTGATAATGAAAAACAGGGTGTGCGAAGACTCGCCAGCGCAAATGATATTGCTCTTGGCTGGATAGCGTTTGCGCTGGCAAAAAGTCAAAAACTTGTCGAGGTTTTTGATCTTGGGTATGGGAGTAAGAGCAACCATGGTTGTTTCCCGGAAAGCTGGCACAGTAAGGGTCAGATCTATTTTTATATAGAGTGCTAGCTGGCTGGCGCCAGCGATTTGGCGCCAGCTTACCAGACAGGTTCTGTGGGGTTGCAGAATTTTCCGGGTGGTTTGTCAGAGAAACGCTTCAGTGTTGCGAGTTATCAGTTTCTGGCCCTGTGCTAAGCTGGCGCCCCTTTTAAAACAGTGGAGTCTGGGCGATGAAGGCACGCATTCAATGGGCTGGTGAAGCCATGTTTCTGGGCGAATCCGGCAGCGGCCACGTTGTTGTGATGGACGGTCCGCCGGAGAGCGGCGGTCGCAACCTGGGCGTACGCCCGATGGAAATGCTGCTGTTGGGTCTTGGCGGTTGCAGCAACTTTGACGTTGTCAGCATTCTCAAGAAGTCGCGTCAGCCGGTTGAGAGCTGTGAAGCGTTTCTGGAAGCCGAGCGCGCCACTGAAGATCCAAAGGTGTTCACCAAGATTCACCTGCACTTTGTGGTCAAGGGCCGTGGCCTGAAAGAAGCCCAGGTTAAACGTGCCATCGAACTGTCGGCCGAAAAGTACTGCTCGGCATCGATCATGCTTGGCGCTGCAGGTGTTGCCATTACCCACGACTATGAAATTATTGAACTGGCCTGAGTCGACATTCAATTTTCATAAATGCACTGCAGACTCTGGCGATCAGTCGCTGACGTCTGCATAATGCGCCACTTTTTTCAGGGTAGTGGCGGGGGTTGATTCCCGGCCGCATGTCCGAACAGATAACCAAAATCGCCATCGCGAAGAGGTGTTAACCGTCCTACGCAGGTGCGTCCTACGCACTTGACGGGCATGCTGGATCACGCGGCCGAGCCGCATCGACATAGAGAGTTTTATAACGGTGAAAAGCAAACTCAAGCTCCACGGGTTCAATAACCTGACAAAGACCTTGAGCTTCAACATCTATGACATCTGTTATGCGGAAACCCCGCAAGACCAGCAGGCATATGTTGAGTACATCAATCAAGAGTACGACGCAGAGCGCCTGACGCAGATCCTTACAGATGTGGTTGATATCATTGGTGCCAACATCCTGAACATTGCCCGTCAGGATTACGACCCACAAGGCGCCAGCGTGACTATTCTGATCTCCGAGCAGCCGGTAATTCCTACCGAAAGCCAGATCGAAGAGTCCCCAGGCCCGCTGCCCGAGACCATCCTGGCTCACCTCGACAAAAGTCATATCACGGTTCATACCTACCCGGAGATTCACCCGGTGGACGGTATTGCAACGTTCCGTGTGGATATTGATGTGTCGACGTGCGGGGTTATTTCACCGCTTAAAGCTCTCAACTATCTGATCCATCAGTTTGATTCGGATATCGTGACTGTCGATTACCGCGTGCGTGGTTTTACCCGTGACGTGGAAGGCAAAAAGCACTTTATCGATCACGAGATCAACTCGATCCAGAACTACCTCTCCGAAGACACCCGTGACGGTTACCAGATGACCGACGTGAATGTGTACCAGGAAAACCTGTTCCATACCAAGATGCTGCTCAAGGAGTTCGAACTGGATAACTACCTGTTCGGCGATGCCACCAGCAACCTGTCGGTTGAACAGCGCGCCCAGGTGACTGAGCGGGTCAAGCACGAAATGCTCGAGATTTTCTACGCACGCAATATGGCGTAAATTCATCGGCATTAAAAAAGGCGGCTACCTCACGGTAGCCGCCTTTTTTATGCAGAACCCCTGTGGGAGCGGGCTTACTCGCGATGGCCTCACCACGGTTAGACAGAAAGGTCGCGGCGCTTGAGTCGCAAACTAGCCTGCTTGCACAAAGACTGTGCTGTCAGATCCGGTAGGTGCTTTTGGTCATGACCTTGGCCATCAGGCTCATGCCGAACTTCACCGGAGCTGGGAAGCGGAAGCCGCCAGCATTGAGCGCGGATTCTGCATGCTGTTCTTCATCAATGCGCATTTGCTCAAGAATTGCCCGGGACTTTTCGTCTTCCGCCGGCAGTTGCTCAAGGTGCTCGTTCAGATGTTTGCAGACCTGGTCTTCAGTCGCTGCCACAAATCCCAGGCTGACTTTGTCGCTAATCAGCCCGGCTGCGGCGCCGATCCCGAATGACATGCCGTAAAACAACGGGTTGAGCACGCTGGGGTGGCTACCCAATTGACGGATGCGCTGCTCGCACCAGGCCAGGTGGTCGATTTCTTCTTCAGCAGCATGCTCCATCGCTTCGCGCACATGGGGCAGCTTGGCAGTCAGTGCCTGGCCTTGATACAAGGCTTGCGCACAGACTTCACCGGTATGGTTGATACGCATCAGACCGGCGACATGGCGGGTGGCCTGCGGGTCGAGCGGGTTTTCAGGTTTGACGATGGCCGGCGATGGCCGGTGAGGCTGGCCGCTGAAGGGCAGCAACGTTCTCAAGGCGGTATCGGCTTGTAACAGAAGACGGTCAATCGGCGAGTAGTGACGTTGGGTAGTCATGCTTACCTCCGGAAAAAATCACGGCGGTCAGTTTACCCCAATCGGGCGGCCGGGGTTTGCGTTGGATCATGGGGTAACGCGAGAGCCATGGGGCTCGCGCGTCAGAATCATCGGTCAATCAACCCGGTGGCCAGTTCATCTGGCGTTGACCCAGAACGTGCATATGAATGTGGTAGACGGTTTGGCCGCCTTTTTCATTGCAGTTCATTACCACGCGGAAACCGTCTTCACAGCCCAGTTCCTTGGCCAGGCGCTGTGCCGTGAACAAAATATGACCTGCCAGTGGCTTGTCTTCTTCGGTCAGGTCGTTGAGCGTGCGGATCGGTTTTTTTGGAATGACCAGAAAGTGGATCGGCGCTTGCGGGGCAATATCGTGAAAAGCCAGCACTTGATCATCTTCATAGATGATCTTGGCGGGTATTTCGCGGTTGATGATCTTGGTGAACAGAGTATCCAAAGCTGTGTCTCCGTGAGTGAAGTCCGGTCTGAGTGTACTCAGGGCAGTCAGTTACGCCCAGTCTCGTTAACGAGGGCAGTAGGATTTGTTGACTGAAGCAGCTATTTTTCGCGTCATCCAGCGTGAGAGCAGGCGCGGCAAGCGAATAATCCAGCGATTGCGTCGACCGGGAATGATGATTGCCTTGTTCTTGTCGAGTGCGCGCACGGTGTAGAGCGCCACTTCTTCAGGGGTCATGGCGCTGGTGCTTTGCTTGATGGCGTCGGTATTCATTTTGGCGGCATCAAAAAAGCGTGTACGGGTGATGCCGGGGCACAGCACCGAGACCTTGATGCCGGTTTTTTTCACTTCTTCGCGCAAGCCTTCGGAAAAATGCAGCACATAGGCCTTGCTTGCAAAGTAGGTGCTAAGCCACGGCCCGGGCTGGAAGGCTGCGATGGACGAGACATTGAGAATTTGCCCGCCGCCCTGTACGGCCATCATGTTGCCTATGGCATGGCACAGGCGGGTGAGTGCGAGGACGTTGAGTTCGATCAAGTCTTGTTCGGCACTCCAGTCGTGGGCCAGGAACGGGCCGCATGTGCCAATGCCCGCGCAGTTGACCAGCAGGTCGATCTGACGGTCACCTTCTTCGAGCTCCAGCAAAAAACCGGACAGGCGCAGGGGTTCGCCAAGATCGCAGGCGCGGAACAGGACCTCGACGCCAAAACGCTGGGTCAGCTCAAGTGCAATAGTTTCCAGCGCGTCCCGTTGGCGGGCCACCAAAATCAGGCTGCGCCCACGTCGGGCAAGGGCTTCAGCCAGGGCCAGGCCAATGCCGCTGGTGGCACCAGTGATTAGAGCGAAACGGGTCATGCTGTTCTCCATTGCAACGGTACAGTCCGGTGACAATGATGTCCCTGGCGTTAACGCGTTCATTAAGGCACGCAGTCTACAGGCTGTTGCTGTTGACTGCGTTGATCACCGCAGTCATCAGGCCCAAAGCCAGCACGGCAACCATTACGCATATGCTCAATCCAATCAAAAAAATCGTGATTGCCGCCAGTACGTTGACTGCCCGGCTGTTGGGCGGTGGCGGCGGGCCATACTTGTTCGGGCCGGGAGTACCGGGCATCAACAGCATCATCAGGGACAGGACCAGGTTGGCCACGGGCACCAGATGCAGCAGCAACATCCAGGCGGACCAGTTAATGTCATGCAAGCGCTGTGCGCTGATTCTCAGGCTGACGATGAAGTAGGCCAGTGTCAGGGTTGCACCGCAGGTGATGCCCAGCGTAGGTGACACCTTGACGGCAAGCAGCACCAGCAGTGACGTGACCATGGCGATGCAACTGATGACCATGCTCCAGGCCAGCAGCCGCAAACGCCCGATCCGGCCACTGAACCCCAAAGGGTCGAGTGGTGCGTATTGTTCTTGAGGTGTTTTGTCCAGGCTCAGCTCGGGCATGGTGGCTTCCTTGTCCGGATGTGTTTAACAAAAGCCCGCCGGGATTGGCGGGCTGGGTGATGTCAGTGATGCGGCCAGTGCCGGGCAAGGCTTGAGGCGTGGTGTTGCGCCTTGCGGTATTCCTCATCAAGACGCGCGATCAATTGGTCAATTGTGGGCAAGTCGTGGATATCACCTACGCCTTGGCCCGCAGACCAGACGGTTTTCCATGCCTTGGCTTCATCGGTCAGCGGCTTGAGCTTGGTTTCACCTTTGCCCTGGAGTGTCGCAAGGTCGAAACCTGCGTTTTCCAGGCTTTGGCGCATGAAACTGGCAGGCACACCTGACACCGCCGGGGTGTGGATGATATCGGCAGCGCGGGATGCCAGCAGCATCTCTTTGTAGGCGTCAGGTGCATGGCTCTCTTGGGTAGCGATAAAGCGTGTGCCGAGGTAGGCAAGGTCTGCGCCCAGAACCTGGGCGGCCAGGATTTCGTGGCCGTGATTCAGGCAGCCCGAGAGCAGCACGGTTTTGTCGAAGAACTGGCGGATTTCGGCTACAAGTGCAAAAGGGCTCCAGGTACCCGCATGGCCACCGGCTCCTGCGGCAACGGCAATCAGCCCGTCGACCCCGGCTTCTGCGGCTTTTTCGGCATGACGGCGGGTGGTGACATCGTGGAATACCAGGCCGCCATAGCTGTGGACGGCATCAACGACCTCCTTGACGGCGCCCAGGCTGGTAATTACCACAGGTACCTTGTGCTCGATGCAGATCGCCAGATCCGCCTGCAACCGCGGGTTACTGTTGTGCACGATCAGGTTTACGGCGTAGGGCGCCGGGTTATCCAATGTTGCGAGCCCGGCTTCGATCTCTTCAAGCCATGCCTTGAACCCGCTGCTATCGCGCTGGTTGAGTGCAGGAAAACTGCCCACCACACCGTTGCGACAACAGGCCAGTACGAGTTGCGGGTTGGAAATCAGAAACATGGGCGCGGCAACTACCGGCAGGCGCAAGCGTTGTTCAAGCAGGGCGGGCAGCGACATTGGATAACCTCGGATCGTCAGGAAATGAGTTTAAAACGGTTTGACCACCACCAGAATTACGATAGCCAGCAAGAACACCACCGGCACTTCGTTGAACCAGCGATAGAACACGTGAGAGCGGTTGTTTTCGCCGCGGGCAAAGCGTTTGACCTGTGCGCCGCACATGTGGTGATAGCCAATCAGCAGAAACACCAGTGTCAGCTTGGCGTGCATCCAGCCCTGACTCAGGAAGCCAGGGCTTAGCCACAATAGCCAGCCGCCGAAGATGAGGGCCGCAATCATTGCCGGGCCCATGATGCCGCGATACAGCTTGCGTTCCATGATGCTGAATCGCTCTTTACTGACAGAGTCTTCGCTTTGTGCGTGGTAAACAAAGAGACGGGGCAGGTAAAACAGGCCAGCAAACCAGCAGACAATGCTGATGATGTGGAAGGCTTTGAGCCATAGATAAAGCATTTTTAGTTATTCCCAGGTTCACGGTAGATCAAATAGTAGTAGTAGAGCGTCTGTGAGTCACCTTGGCGGTTGTCGCAGGGGCGCGCTGACCCTATTATCAAAGGCTTTCCAGTGGTTTCGTTGAGGGCAGGTTATGGTCAAGGTCGGTATTGTCGGTGGCACGGGTTACACCGGGGTCGAACTGCTGCGTTTGCTGGCACAGCATCCGCAGGCTGAAGTGGTTGTCATCACTTCTCGATCCGAGGCTGGCCTGCCGGTTGCCGATATGTATCCCAACCTGCGCGGTCACTACGATGGCCTGGCCTTCAGCGTGCCGGACACGCAAACACTGGGTGCGTGTGATGTGGTGTTTTTTGCCACTCCCCACGGCGTAGCCCATGCCCTGGCTGGCGAACTGCTGGCAGCAGGGACCAAGGTTATCGACCTCTCTGCCGACTTCCGTCTGCAGGACGCTGAAGAATGGGCCAAGTGGTACGGCCAGCCGCACGGTGCACCAGAACTGCTGGATGAGGCTGTCTACGGACTGCCGGAAGTCAACCGCGAGCAAATCAAAAAGGCCCGTTTGATCGCCGTACCGGGCTGCTACCCGACTTCAGCCCAGCTGGGTTTCTTGCCTTTGCTGGAAGCGGGTCTGGCTGAGACCTCGCAGTTGATTGCCGACTGCAAATCGGGTGTGAGCGGTGCTGGCCGGGGTGCAAGTGTCGGTGCCTTGTATGCTGAAACGTCAGAAAGCATGAAGGCCTATGCTGTTAAAGGTCATCGTCATTTGCCAGAAATTCGTCAGGGTCTGCGTCGCGCAGCGGGTAAGGATGTGGGGCTGACCTTTGTTCCCCATTTGACTCCGATGATCCGTGGTATCCACTCCACGCTGTACGCAACCGTCGTGGATCGCTCGGTTGATCTGCAGGCCTTGTACGAGAAGCGCTATGCCAACGAGCCTTTCGTCGATGTGATGCCGGCCGGCAGCCATCCGGAAACCCGTAGCGTACGCGGTGCCAACGTATGCCGCATTGCGGTGCATCGTCCACAGGACGGCGACCTGGTCGTGGTGTTGTCGGTGATCGACAATCTGGTCAAGGGTGCGTCCGGCCAGGCTGTGCAGAACATGAACATCATGTTCGGTCTGGATGAGCGTCTGGGCTTGTCCCATGCCGGGATGTTGCCTTAAAAAAAGCTGCGAGTTTCGAGCTGCAAGCTGCAAGGGAGAATCGTCTTTTCTTGCCGCTTGTAGCTAATAGCTTGGCGCTGCTACTTATGAATAGTTGACCGCTTTTCTAGGAGAAGCGGATAATGCGCGTCATCACGCATTATGGCGGCATAACGCCGGGAGATAGTCAGCATGAGCGTCGAATCCTTCACCCCCATGGCTTTGCAATTCACCGAAGGTGCTGCGCACAAGGTGAAGAGCCTGGTCGATGAAGAGGGTAATGATCGTTTGAAGTTGCGCGTATTCGTTACGGGCGGCGGTTGTTCCGGTTTTCAGTATGGCTTCACCTTCGATGAAGAAGTGGCCGAAGACGACACCCTGGTTGAGCGCGAAGGCGTAAGCCTGGTGGTCGATCCAATGAGCTTCCAGTACCTGGCAGGTGCCGAGGTGGATTACCAGGAAGGTCTGGAAGGTTCGCGCTTCGTGATCAAGAACCCGAATGCCACCACGACATGTGGTTGCGGCTCGTCGTTCTCGATCTGATACCCGAGCACAGGCTTCAAACTTAACGCCGCGTAGATTCGCGGCGTTTTGCTGTGTGGCTTTTGATGGGATGAGTCAGGCGGGGTAGATCGCACCCAGTACGCGAAGACCGCGTGCGCCCGTAACGCTGGGGCGGTTGGTGGGGATGTTTTCCAGGCAGCAGTGGGCAAGCCAGGCAAAAGCCATTGCTTCCACCCAGTCGGGATCAACGCCTTTGGCCTGTGTGCTGCTGACCCGGGCCGGAGCGAGCAAGTCGCTGAGGCGGGTCATCAGCGCCGCGTTATGGGCGCCGCCACCACAGACCAGTAGCTCGTCCGTGTGTGGCTGGGCTGCCTGCAGGGACTGCACGATGGTCTGCGCTGTGAGCTCCAGCAGGGTTGCCTGGACGTCTTCGGCAGGGAAGGCGGGCAGACTGAACAGATGCTGTTGCAACCATGCGAGGTTGAATACCTCGCGGCCTGTACTTTTTGGCCCCTTGGTCTGGAAGAACGGATCGCTGAGCAGGGCATTGAGCAACAGCGGATCAACCTTGCCACTCGCAGCCCACTCACCATTGCGGTCATAGAGTTCGCCGCGCTTTTCCAGTATCCAGGCATCCAGCAGGACATTACCCGGGCCGCAGTCGAAGCCGGCAACGGGAGCAGTAGCTGTTATCAGGCTTAAGTTGCTGAAGCCGCCTACGTTGAGCACTGCTCTGTTGCCACTCTCATCGGTAAACAAGGCTTCATGGAAAGCTGGAACCAGAGGGGCGCCCTGACCCCCGGCAGCCACATCACGACGACGGAAATCACCGACCACGCAGATACCGGTCAATTCGGCCAGCAGTGCCGGATTGCCGATCTGCACGGTAAAGCCCCGGGCGGGCTCGTGGCGTATGGTCTGACCATGACTGCCGATCGCGCGGATGTCTGCCGGGGACAGATGCTGTTGTGCCAGGAGCGCGTTGACGCCTTGCGCCGCCAGTTCGACCCAGTGGTTTTCGGCAATTGCACAGCGGGCCACTTCATCCTGGCCGCTGGCGCACAAGCCAAGCAACTCGCTGCGTAGAGCATGGGGCATGGGAATGTAATGGGTGGCGCGCAGGGTGATGCCTGATCCCAGCTCTATAAGAGCGATGTCCATACCGTCCAGGCTGGTACCGGACATCACACCTATATAGAGGGCCATGGCTTAGCGCTTGCTCGAGGCCAGAAGGGTGGCCTTTTCCTGGTTCATGCGCGCCATCAATGGCTGGCTCTGCTGCAGGAAGCGGGTGCGTTCGGCTTTGGCGATCGGGTCGGCCATCGGCAGCTTTTGGCCCAGCGGGTCAACGTGTACGCCGTTAACCTGGAACTCGTAGTGCAAGTGCGGGCCAGTCGAAAGGCCGGTGGTGCCGATGTAGCCAATCACTTGGCCTTGCTTGACCGAACCGCCGGTTTTGACGCCTTTGGCGAAGCCCTGCATGTGCCCGTAAAGGGTGCGGTAAGTGTTGCCGTGTTGAATGATGACGGTGTTGCCATAGCCACCGCGACGGCCGGCCAGAAGTACTTTGCCGTCACCGGTAGCCTTGATCGGGGTACCGCGTGGCGCTGCGTAATCCACACCTTTGTGGGCGCGGATCTTGTTCAGGATCGGGTGCTTGCGGCCTGAGGAAAAGCGCGAGCTGATACGGGCAAAATCCACTGGTGTGCGGATGAATGCCTTACGCATGCTGTTGCCATCAGCCGTGTAGTAATTGCTGATCCCCTGCTTGTTGGTATAGCGCACTGCGGTGAAGGTTTTGCCGCGGTTGGTGAAGCGCGCAGAGAGGATATTGCCTGTGCCTACGGTTTTGCCGTTGATCACTTTTTGCTCGTAAATCAGCTCAAACTGGTCGCCTGGACGAATGTCCTGAGCGAAGTCGATGTCGTAGCCAAAGACCTTGGCCATATCCATCGTGGTGCTGTGTGGCAAGCCTGCGCGCTGACCCGATACGGAAAGCGAGCTGCTGATGACACCATGGGCATAGGCCGAGCGCATGGTCGGCTGGGTCGTGACCCGGCGAAAGGTATAGCCTTTGGCGTTTTTATTGAGGGTGATGGTCTCAAGGTCGCTGACCTGGCTATGCAGTTTGTTCAACTGCAGGCCGTCGGGGCTCATTTCAAATTCGAGTTTCTGGCCGTGCTTGAGCTGGCTGAATTGCTTGGCTTGTTTGTCGCTGGCCAGCACTTCGTGCACTGAAGTGGCTGGCAGGCCGACCTTCTGGAACAGGGTCGAAAGCGTATCGCCCTTACTGACGATCACTTCGCGGTGGGTAGGCGCGGCGGGGGCCGGTGCCTCGACTTTGGCGGTCTCGACCGGGGCGCTGTCCTGCTGTTCGATCTGGGCAAATGGCGACGGGTTCGCTTCATTTGTGGCTTGAACGAGGTCTGCAGCGTCTTGATCTTGTGTCAGTTGTTCTGCAGGGGTTTCCAGCTCCAGATTCAGGGTCGTTCTTTTGGCTTCTACTTCGCTGGAGGGAAATACCAGCAAGGCCAGGCTTAAGAGAGCGGCGATACCACTTGCGGCGAGCAGGTGGGTCTTCGGATAAAGCGGTGGCGCTTTAGGCGGTTGACTGGTCATAGATGATTTTGACTTTGAATTAAAGGATGAATTGGAAAAGATGACTGGCACAATGAATATGAAATAACTGTATAAAATATAACCAAATCGCCCTTGAAGCAAGTCTGCGAGCTATTCGCGCGCGGATAGTCAGCCGTATGCCTGCCGGAACTTGTAATTAGTCCCTGATCTTGTATCGTTGGTTCCCTTTGAATTTGAGCCTTACGGGTCTGATATGAAGTCGGTTGAAGAGCAGCTAGCGCTAATTAAGCGAGGTGCCGAAGAGGTACTGGTCGAGTCAGAATTGGTCGAGAAACTCAAGCGCGGCCAGCCGTTGCGTATCAAGGCCGGATTCGACCCTACGGCGCCCGATCTGCACTTGGGCCATACCGTGCTTATTAATAAGCTGCGCCAGTTCCAGGAACTGGGTCATCAGGTGATTTTCCTGATTGGTGATTTCACCGGGATGATCGGTGATCCGAGTGGCAAAAGTGCAACGCGTCCACCGCTGACGCGTGAGCAGGTGCTCGAGAACGCCGAGACTTACAAGACTCAGGTGTTCAAGATCCTTGATCCGGCAAAAACCGAGGTGGCATTCAACTCCACCTGGATGGATCAAATGGGGCCTGCCGACTTCATTCGTCTTACATCCCAATACACCGTTGCTCGTATGCTTGAGCGCGATGACTTCGACAAGCGCTACACCACCAATCAGCCTATCGCCATTCACGAGTTCCTTTATCCGCTGGTGCAGGGATATGACTCGGTTGCGCTGAAGGCGGACGTAGAGTTGGGTGGTACTGATCAGAAGTTCAACTTGCTGATGGGGCGTGAGTTGCAGCGCGGCTATGGACAGGAAGCTCAGTGCATTGTGACGATGCCTTTGCTCGAAGGTCTGGATGGCGTCAAGAAAATGTCCAAGTCGCTGGGTAACTATGTCGGTATCCAGGAAGCTCCAGGCGTGATGTACAGCAAACTGGTATCCATACCTGATGCCTTGATGTGGCGCTACTTTGAATTGCTGAGCTTTCGTTCCATGGACGAAATCAATGCATTCAAGGCTGAAGTCGAAGCCGGTGCCAATCCTCGGGATATCAAGATCAAGCTGGCTGAAGAAATTGTTGCCCGTTTTCATGGTGAAGAGGCTGCTGCCAATGCGCATCGCGGCGCCGGTAACCGGATGAAGGATGGCGAGCTGCCTGATGATCTGCCGGAGGTTGAGCTGACTGCTACTGAGGATATGCCGATTGCAGCTGTCCTTAATAAAGCTGGTCTGGTGAAGAACTCTGCAGTGGCGCGAGATCTGCTAGGTTCTGGTGGTGTGCGTATTGATGGCGAGGTTGTTGATCGTACCTATATATATGCATTGGGCTCGACCCATGTGTGTCAGGCAGGCAAGAAGGCCTTTGCGCGCATCACGCTGAAAGCCGAGTAAGGAGGGGTCAGGATTAATTGATAGGCTTGCTCAATTAGTCCTTGACTCAGATTTGTAACTGTCTATAATTCGCCCCACTTCCGGCGCAGTCGAAACGGAAAACTCCTTGAGTTTCAATGAGTTGGATGGTTTTTCGGCAGTGCCAGCTTCAAGTCATCGAAGCAGGAAATGAGGTGTTGACAGCAGCGTGTAACGCTGTAGAATTCGCCTCCCGCTAACGAGAGATCGAAGGCGCAAGTGGTTGATGTTACAAAGGAAACTTTGAAAACATCTTAAAATAACCGCTTGACAGATACAGAGGCTGCTGTAGAATGCGCGCCTCGGTACAGCGAAAGCTGACCAACCGCTCTTTAACAAT